>JACCDO010971333.1_pt1 | contig 11508 bp, 10 predicted proteins | sample 7446101 | NCBI WGS metagenome assembly JACCDO01 (sample SAMN15323440, study PRJNA562643) | freshwater metagenome | isolation source: river surface water | place: USA:Blue River Watershed | collected 2017-08-16
CCCATCTCCGTTTCCTCCTGCAACGGCCAAACTTCCTTGGTGTATCAAAATACAACCTATGATTTGATTGAAATTGGCGGACAATGCTGGTTGGGTGACAACCTAAATGCTATCGCGCTCAATGATGGAACTCCTATCGCCAACGTCACCGACAACACGGCCTGGAGCACCACCACAACCCCAGCCTATTGCTATTATCAAAACAATACAACCTACCAAACGTTGTATGGAAACCTTTACAACTTTGCCACCATTCAAACCAACAAATTATGCCCAACTGGATGGCATGTCCCAAGTGATTGTGAATGGATGTACATGGAGGGCGCTCTTGGTCTGAGCATCGCAGATCAACAAATTGGAACAGGGTTCCGCGGTACAACAGAAGGTGATGCCCTCAAATCATTAGACGGCTGGAATGATCCTCATACCCCTCACAATAATAGCACAGGATTTACTGCGTATCCCGGTGGATACCGATTTACCAATGGAACATTCAGCGGAAGATTATTATATGGCTATTGGGCCTCTTCTACCCTTGATGCCTCAACCGGAAATACTTGGAGCCGAAAACTAAACGTTGGCAATTCCAACATCAGCAGAACTGCATACAATACTTTTCAAGGATATTCAGTTCGTTGTATTAAAGATTAACGTCTTCCCCCTTGCTTTACCGCTTCAATCTCCTGGTTAAGCAACTGACTAAATCGGTGACTGCTCTTGTAATTCATGTGATGTCCATCATTGAAATACAGTTCCTCATTCAACGCTCGAGGACTCCAGAAAACAACACCCTCCTTTGAGGCCATGTCATTCATTTCTTTTTCAAACCCCGGCCAGAAGGTTTGTTCCATTTCAAAGAAATCAGGATGCACCGGTATTCTCACCATCAAAACTTTACCTCTACTCTTCATTTCACGAATGAGCTTTTGCAACCAAACCTTTCGGTTCTTGGAAGGTTTATTTTGAATGAACACTTCTCTTTTATATCCTCCCAACTTGTCTATTCTCCTTTTGGTTGCTCGCTCTTGATTATACTCTCGCATGACTTCTAACCAACCATTCTTGTGCAAATACATTCCTGAAGTAGGTCGATAATGCTCACGTATAATGTTTCCCCATCCATACGAATATTGTTCCAAAATAAACTCCCAATTGGGGTCTGCAATGGTTGAAGTAGTGACCATGAACTTGCTCTGCTCAACCCAAATATCCTCTCCTGTCTCTGGATTCATTGCGCTTGACAATGACCAAGGATCGACACAAAAAACAAAAAATTGATCCTTGTCCTGCTGATTCAATTGCTTCATGAGATACGCGCTGTACGCCTCTCCGTAAGGGGAAGTATTGAGCGCGAAAGCCGCGTTAAACAAACCCTCATGGGCTGAAAGATCATCCGGACAAATGGCCTGTGCCGCCCGAGAGTTGCCCATAATCAATCCCTTATTACCGCTGGGTGTAAAACGCAAATAATTGGTGTCTGTGTGGCCATTCATATGGTAACCTGCAATCAAGTGGGTTAACCCTGCAAAAACAACAAATACCAATAACTTAATGGCAAACCTATTCATCAAAATTGAAAATAAATAAATTGATTAGCGGGATAAACGGCCATGAAAAATATCAATAAATAAACTGCAGTATAGGCACCATAACGGTAAACCGGTCGCCAATGCGCGATATCCATTCCATGCACCTTGTTTCGCTGAATCCATTCAAAAACAAAGAAAAAGACTATCATCAACCAAAGCTTCTTGTCCAAAACAATATTTGATCCCCCAACGAAATCAAACAACATGCGTTGCAATTGGAAAACAGCGCTGTGGAAGTTCTCTGCTCTAAAAAAAACCCATATACATGTAGTTGTCAAAAAAGTCAACGGAATCAAAAAAACAGATGGTGCTTTTTTACTCCATGGGGTTATCTTTTCCAAAAGAACAAAACCTGCATTCACCAATCCCCATACAATAAACGTCCACTGCGCGCCATGCCAAAAACCACTCAACACAAAAACCACCAATACATTAACAGATTGGCGCCAAACATTTACCCTGTTTCCACCCAAAGGAATATACACATAATCCCTAAACCATGATGATAAACTGGTGTGCCATCGGCTCCAAAATTCAGTGATACTGCGCGAAAAATAAGGAAAATTAAAATTGGTAATCAACCGGATTCCCAATAACTGTGAGCTCCCGCGAGCAATGTCAGAATACCCAGAAAAATCACCATAAATCTGTATCGAAAACAATATGGCGGCATACCACAAATCCAACGTTGTTGCGCCCTCCAAATTGAGGTACGTAGCGTTCACCACCATGGCGCAAGTGTCTGCAATAACCACCTTTTTAAACAATCCCCACAAAATCATTCTCAACCCATCTGTTGCCAAAGCAATATCAAAAGAAAAAGGCTTATTCAGTTGTTGGAGCAAGTTGCCGGGGCGCTCTATGGGGCCAGCAACCAATTGAGGGAAGTACATCACATACAAGGAATAGGTCAAAAAATTTCTCTCTGCCGACTGTCTCCTGTAATACACCTCAAATACATAACTCAAACTTTGAAACGTGTGAAATGAAAGTCCAATGGGCAATGCCCATGTGAGAATACCAATCGACCACTCTCCTCCCAACCAATGTGAAAGCGCTAAAATATTGTCAGAAAAAAAGTTGTAGTATTTAAAGACAAAAAGTATCGCGCAAGTGACCGCTACGCTCAAATACAAAACAAACTTTCGCCGCCTTGGATCCTGTTGTCGCTCTAACTCAATCCCCGCCCAATAATCCACGGCAATGGTCAATCCCAAAATGAGAATGTATTTTGGAATAAAAAACATGTAGAAATAACAACTGACGATAAGAAGAAACAATTGTTGAAGCTTGGTCCTTTCCTTCAATACAAACCAAAAAACCAACCAAACCGTAACAAAGAAAACAAGGTATTGAAAACTATTGAACAGCATTGTTGGAGGTTTGAAAACAAATATAAGCAAATACAACCATCCCCTTTGGAGCCCTTTCTTCCTAGATGCCTAATTGACCGATGTCAATTTTTATTTCCAATCCATTACGCAACTTTGCAAAAAAAAAATTGAAGCCACTTCATATTATTAACAAATACAACATTGCGGGTCCGCGCTACACAAGCTATCCAGCAGTTCCTCATTGGAACCATGTTCCTTCTTCACTGGAATGGAAAAACCATGTAAAAGAAGCCTATCAGATTGATGCAATCGAGAATGGCATCAGCTTGTACATTCATCTTCCTTTTTGTGAAAGTCTATGCACCTATTGTGGTTGCAATACACGCATTACCGTCAACCATCATGTGGAGGAACCTTATATTGATGCGCTGTGCAAAGAATGGGACATGTACCTCACTTTACTTCCAGACCATCCGGTAATCAGTGAAATTCATTTGGGCGGAGGCACCCCTACTTTCTTTAGCCCTAAAAACTTAGAACGACTTATTCTATACATCAAGGACCGTGCAATCATCCATTCCCAACATGAATTCAGTTTTGAAGGACATCCCAATAACACCTCATATGAGCATCTTGCGACATTGTATGATCTGGGTTTTAGACGAGTTAGCTTTGGTGTTCAAGATGTAGACCCTCTTGTGCAAGAAACCATTCACCGCATTCAACCGGCAGAGAATGTTACACGCGTCATGGGTTGGGCGCGATCATTAGGATATACAAGCGTCAATCTTGATCTTGTTTACGGGTTACCCAAACAAACCGTGGAAAGCATAACGATGACTTTTGATCATGTACTAATTTGGAAACCAGACCGCATAGCCTTTTACAGCTATGCCCATGTTCCTTGGGTCAAACCAGGAATGCGAAAATTCAATGAATACGATCTCCCCAATGCAGAAACAAAAAGAAAACTTTACCAAACGGGCCGTGATTTCCTTGACACTAATGGGTATTACGAAATTGGCATGGACCATTTTTCTCTTCCCACTGACAATCTTTTTACCGCGTATAAAAACAAAGCCCTCAACAGAAACTTCATGGGATACACCACCACCAATGCGCAATTGCTAATTGGGCTTGGGGTCTCTGCCATTAGTGACACGTTTAGTGCCTTTGCGCAAAATCAAAAAACAGTTGAAGATTACTTGCGTATCATCCATTCCAATGAGTGGGCTCACTTCAAAGGACATGTGCTGAATGAAGAAGAAAAAAATACCCGTTGGCATATCAGACAACTCATGTGTCACTTCCAAACCCAATGGAAGTCGGGAGATCAAATAGAAAAAATGGTGGCCACAAATAAGGAAAGCATACGCGATATGGAAAACGATGGTCTATTAATCTTAACAAAAAATAAATTAGAAGTTACGGAGCAAGGAAAAAGCTTTGTTCGCAACATCTGTATGGCCATTGATCCTTTGCTACAAGAATCCAAGCAGCCCCTTTTCTCGCAAACCGTTTAAAGAAATTCCTACTTTTGAAAGGAATGACAAAGCCCTTTCAAATTCCGGGAATCACTGCCTTACGGCTATTTGCCGCTTTGGCTGTTATCGTTGGGCACATTGAAATGATGAAAAAAGTATTCAATCTTCCAACCCTTTGGTATGATTTGAACAACATCTACACAGCAGCTCCTTTGGATTATATGTGGCAAGGAAAAATGCATTGGTCCGCTCCTTTGGTTTCACATCTTGGTTTTAATGCCGTTGTTTTTTTCTTTGTTCTGAGTGGATTTTTAATCACACATGTATTAATACAAGAAACCAGAAAGTCGGGTTCATTTTCTATTCAACAATTTTATTGGCGCCGCATCATTCGCATTTGGCCTTTGTACTTATTTATCGTCCTATTTGCTTTCTCGATAGGGGCTGTTGATTGGCCCATTTTCAACTATCCCACCTCATACAATTGGCATGAGCACCAAGGTTTCTTCATGGCCTCCCATTTGCTTTTCTCACCCAATGTCGCCCTTCTCTTTATCCCCTCTGTCGGGATGTTGGGACATCTTTGGTCCATCGGAGTGGAAGAGCATTTCTATCTGTTTTGGCCCTGGCTACTGCGAAAAATCAAACAAAATAAAACGGGCATTTTAATGTTTGGAGCCTGTTGGATGATGGGCAAAATTGTCATCAAGCTGCTGGTCATGAAATTTCATCTTCCGCTTCAAACACTCGGCCTTTACCTGGTGTTCAATAAGTTTGAATGCATGGCGCTGGGTGGATACTTAGCCTTTGTATTTCATGACAACTCATCAAAAATCAAAAATTTCATTTTCAATCGCGTCAACGGTTTGTTGTTGGGAAATATCCTGTTGTATGTATTTACTGCCTATTGCCTTCCCGAACAATGGGCCAATTTCAATTACCTTTTTGTTGCGTCCTTATCTGGTCTGCTCATTTTTAAAGTTTCACAAACCCACCTGAGCCATTGGTTGAATCACAGATGGATCAACCACCTGGGAAATGCCAGCTATGCCATATACATTGCGCACTTTCCCATTGTATTGGCGGTAATCAATGTCCTGTTCTATCAGCAAAAACAAAGAATCATCGGTTCTTTTGAAAATCTGACTTTGTATTTCATCGTTATCTTATTATCCATATTCATTGGGTTACTATTACACCGATGGATTGAAACCCCTGTGAAGAACCTGTTTTTGAGAAAACAATAAAAAAGGGAGGCCATTGCCTCCCCTTCCTTTTCTTTTGTGAGGGTGTTTATTTGAAAATATAACCCACAGCTACGTTGGCACGCAAAGCGATACCTGTATTGTCGTATTCAGGACGACCCGGACCGATTAAGTCTTTTCCAGTCCACTTAATATTGGTATTCTTTGTTCCTGCCCCAAAATAAACATCCAATAAAATATTGTCATCCCCGCCGTAAGTCTTGCAGAAACCCGCTTGAACGCCGTAGATGGAAATATGAGATTTTGAAGTGATGTATCCTGGTGAATCAATGTAAGTGTAGGCTGAAAACGGATCCGTTGGATCTTCCAAACCCCAATAGCTCTCTTCCAATCTTACCCCACTTGAAAAACGTTGAGAAGAATATAATCCCATGAAAAAGCCTTCATACGCTTCTTTGAAATACCAACGCAACTCTGGGTCAAATGACATTCCAGCTTTGGCGTTTTCCAACCAAAGATTTTCATCGTAAGAGTAAGTAAAATCGGCATTTGCTAAATCTCCCAGATCATCCAAAAAACTAGTCTTTGGGACCATGTTTGGAGCCACGCCCAAACCAATGGACAATTTCTCTGTTCCTGGAATAATATACTCCCCATGAAGCATAAAATACTGATTTTTCAAAAAAGTAAAAGGAGTAACCTTCACTGCAAACTGCGCGCTTACAATGGTAGCGCAAATCAACGCGCTCAAAGTCAATAAATGTTTTTTCATTGTTTTAGTTTGTTGCAAGATATGGGCTCACCAAAATCCAAAATGTTAAATGTAATTCTTATATAGATTTTATTCAGCGTCTCAACCACCCTCCAAAATGGTTATGCAATTTGGGCAATGCTACACCCATTAAAGGGACCAAAATAAGAGTCAGTATCAGTGTCTTAATGAACTGATTAAATTCCTGTATCAACGGAAAAAGAAGGGCAAAGAGAATGTTGATCACAGGGTACACAAACAACCATGTCAACAACATCATTTTCCACTTTTTAGGCGGATTATTATTCATATTATATATTTTATTTATATTATCCTTCCATCCATCATTTCAATGGTTCGGTCACTGGCCTTAGCAAAGTCATTGTCGTGCGTAACAGCAATAATGGTTTGCTTGTTCTGATGAGCTAGCTCTTGCAAAATATCAAAAACAATCTGGGTATTTTTGGAATCTAAATTTCCTGTGGGCTCATCCCCCATGATAATCAAGGGGTCATTGATCAATGCCCTTGCAATGGCTACACGCTGCTGTTGACCTCCGGACAATTTAGACGCTTGTTTCAGCGCTTGGTCTTCCAGTCCCAGTCTCCGCAACTTCTCCATCGCGCGGTATTCAATTTCCTTCTCCGACAATTTACCCAAACGCAAAGCAGGAATCATCACATTCTGCAAACAGGTAAAATCAGTCAATAAATAATGAAACTGAAATACAAATCCAATCTTCTCATTCCTAATGGCCGCCAATCTGTTCTGATCATACCCGCTAACATCCTCTCCATCTATCACCAACTGTCCCGTATAATCCGTATCCATGGTAGATAAAATATACAACAGTGTCGACTTACCCGAACCCGACTTCCCCACCAATGTCAAAAACTCCCCACGATCAACATCAAATCCAATATTGTCCAATACCTTAAACGTTACCGGATCATGAAAGCTTTTCTCTATGTTTTTTACACTCAATATCATTTTCTAAATATGCTTACAGGATCCACTTTAGCCGCCTTTTTAGCCGGAACATATCCCGCCAAAAACGTAATAAACAAACCAATCAACACCCCCCTAAAAAATACCCAAGGCTCAAATCGAATAGGAAAATAGCCAATGTCTCCCCCTACGTAAACATGTTGTAAAGCTTGTACCAAAATCAACGCTAACACCACGCCCAAGGCCACTCCAATGGCTCCAATCGTCATGGCCTGATACACAAATATCCTTACCACATCTCCCCCATTAAAACCCATTGCTTTCAATATGGCAATGTCATTGATCTTTTGACTTACAGTCATATTGAGAATGTTGTAAATCCCAAAACTGGAAACAATCAATAATGTGAAGCTGATGAAGGTGATGATGATTTTTCGCATGCGCGATGCCGCCATATAGGCCTCATTGGCTGCCTTCCAATCTTCTGCCTTGTATCCCGTCAATGTCGTTAACTCAGCTGCAATTTGTGGTGCCTTATTGGGGTCTTTAACATTCACATTGATGTCTGTGACATACACATTGTTCTCTTTCAATAATTGCTGGCCCGTTACCAAACTCACATAAGATTTTGTCTTGTCCTCCTTTGAATTATTGGTCTTAAAAATACCCACTACGGTCAAGGTCAAATTCACACCCTTGGAGGAGGTGATATTCATCTTATCCCCAGTAATGATGTTCATTTTATCTGCAATGCCACTTCCCACAACTATTCCATCTTGGTGTGTTGCCAAGGCTTGTAAACTTCCTTGAACGGTAAAGGAAGAAATCTTAAACATCTTATCCGCCTCCAATGGATCAAACCCAATGGTTGTTCCAATAATTTGAGACTTTCCGTTGTTGTAAAACACCGGACAAGAAACCTGAGGAAACGCCACCACAACATCCTTTTGCTTTCTAATCATCCTCACCCAGTCCATGGGGTTCTCAATGGTGTTTTTAGTAGGCACCACTTTGGGATTCACAATCAGTGTTGATCCATCATCTTTCAGTGGTGCACTTAATACATCATCCTTGTAAACCCTGATATGAGGCGTGGATTTAAAAAAAGATTCACTTGACGCTCGGTCAAAACCCTCAGCCATGGAGTTCATGAACATGAATATAGACATCCCCAACAACACACCCACAATGGCCACTGTTGTCATCCGCTTTGAGGCTATGAAATACGTGGTTGCTATGTGCCGATTGATCTTCATGACTTCACTTCTTTAATGGAATCAAAATGTCCTGCTCTGTCAATCCACTGATAATCTCCACCCATTCTGTACTCCTCACCCCTACTTGAACCGCTCTGGCTTCCTCTTCCCCCTTGACCTGAACCGTATTGCTATAACTCAAATAACTCCTGGGTATCAACAGCACTTGTTTGCGTTGAGTAATGTCAATGTTGGCTTCCAATCGGGTTCCTATCACCTGAAAATCCAATGAAGCATCAAAAGTTACATCACACAAAAAAGATTGGGTTGTCTCATCATACAACGGATAAATGGTGGTTACCACTCCATCCAAAATCTTTCCCTTGTCCACATTCAACTGAACATGTGCGCGTTGTCCCGTTTTAATCTTCTTGATACTGTTTTCATCTACATTCAACTGTGCCACCAATTGCTGACCGCTGGCCATTACGGCTATTACATCTCCTTTGCGCACAAAATCGCCCACGCGCTTCATTAAACGCAAAACCGTTCCCACAGACAAAGCTTTCACTTGATTATACTGAGAAGCCTTTCCTTGCTGCACTGCTTGCGCCTGCTGCTGCGCCAAAGTCCAATCCGCTTGTTGCTCTATCTGCTGCAAACGCTTCTTAGCGGCCAACCAATTATTTTTGGCCGTTTCATAAGCCAATTGGGCATTCTCCATCTCCAAACGCGATGCGCTTTGCGCTTGATAAAGCGACTCATATCGCTCCTTTTGTCGCTTCTCTTGCTGCATTTTCTGGTCCGTTGTCTCCAATTGCAATTTGGCTTCTTGCCAAGCAGGTGATTGCTCTGTAGCATTTTGCTGCGCGATGCGCAATTGCGCCTGCGAGGCAGAGGCCGCGGCATCTATACCTGAATTATCAATTTCTGCCACCAACTGACCAGAAGCAACTTCTGTTCCCTCTGATACCAAAATGGACAAAAGATATCCCTCCGATTGCGCTGTCAAATTGTACCGATCGTTGGCCACCAATTGACCCGAAGCAAAAACAGTTTCCGTAACATCATTCCTTACAGGACTCACCTCCTGTTGTGTTCCTTTACAACCCCAAATGGCCAGTGCGGAAAATGAAAAAATCCACGTTTTAATTGACTTCATTGATTTGAATTTTTTGTTGATACATCTGTAAGTTAATTTGAGCACTCAAAGCATTCATTCGCGCTGCCAACCATCTGTTTTGCGCTACAATCAGCTTGTCCAAACCAATAACCTCTTTTTCATATTGATCACTCGCTTGTCGATAGCTATCCTTTTCCAAGAGCGCCATCTGTGATTTCTCTTGAACCTCCTTTCGGGCGTTCTCCCAATCTTTCAACAGTTGCTCGTTTCTGACCCTTGTATTCCGTTTTTCCTCTTCCAATAGAATCTCCGCCATTTTAAAGTTGATCTTCTTTGCACGAACATTCGTGGCTTTTACAGCATTGGTTGGCAAATCCCACGTCAACTTGGCACCTACAAAACTGCTGTAAATCCATTTGCTCGCTGGATCCATCCATTGCGCATTGCTGTTATTTTGATACGCCAGTGAAGACTGAAAACTCAATACGGGAAGTTGCTCCAACTGTGCCGTCCTATACATCATCTTGGCATAATCTACCTTGCTCATCGCCAAATTCAATTCCAATTGATTTCTCAATGGTTTCATGGCATCCAATTCATCTGTTGGTACTGTTGCATCTATCTCCACTGCTACACCAGCCAAGGCAGACAAAAGCTTTTCTTGATAGGAAAGCTGATGCTCAATGTTGCGAAGTATACCCTCCTGCTGAATGACATTGACTTGAGCATCATTCCAATCCTGCAATCGAACCAATCCCAATTGATATTTCTTGCCCACAATTTGGGATAAACTATCTGATAACGAAACAAAACGCTGCGCTATCTGTCGCTGTCCCTTCAGTTGTACTATACCACAAAACAATACATTTACCTGCTCCAGCAATTTTTTTCGGTTAACCAATCCCTCTTGCGCCACCACCTTGGTATTGGCTTTGGCGGATCTAATCTCCTGCCATCTGGCAACGTTGACTATATCAAATTGCGGAACCGCCGTAAAAGAAGTGATGTATTGCTGACCAAATGTCACCTCCCTAAAACTTCCTTCAGGGCCACCAAAAATTTGTCCTGGTATAAAGTTCACGGGCAAGTCAGTATTATTCAACCAACTGGCTGTTGTTGGAATTCTTGGATTGATGGTATTGGCCCAAGAGGCTCGCTCTGTCAATTCCGCCATCTGCAATTGCTCTTGATTCAGTTGCATTACGGTTGCGTTTTTCAGCACCCAATCCTCTATTGCTTTCCACGTGGAAAACCGTTGTGAAGATTGTCCTATTGCTGTTGTTCCAAAAAACAACAAAATAATATGAATCAAATTCCTCATGGTTTCAAAGTTTTGATGACCCACTTGGCAATACCATCCTTTCTTTGGGTCAATAATTTTCTGTATTGCTTATCATCCATGTCCCCCACCATCTGCAACATAGGAGCGGCCATAAAGGGGAATATAGATAAACTCATCATGTTCATCACCAACCAAATCATAGGTCGATTAGCCAGCTTTCCCTTCTCCACAGCCTCTTGGTATTGCTTGGCAAAATGCGACTGCTGGTAGATCTTCTTCAACCCAGATGTCTTGAGAATAATGCCATGATTTCCATTGCGCAATTCACTCAAAATAAATATAGGGAGATCAGGTCGCTCAAATAACATGTCGTGATACGCAAAAACAATGGCTGTAATCTTCTCTTCCAACGTCGTTTTTTCTTCATTGAAAACGGTCATCATCACTTTCATAAAACCCTCCATGCTCTCCAACATCACAGATTCAAACAACTTCTCTTTACTTCTAAAGTAGTAGTTCAACAAAGCCAGATTGATTCCCGCTTCCTCCGCAATGTCACGTGTACGCGCAGCACCATAACCCTTGGCTTGGAAAAC
>JACCDO010247950.1_pt1 | contig 11507 bp, 9 predicted proteins | sample 7446101 | NCBI WGS metagenome assembly JACCDO01 (sample SAMN15323440, study PRJNA562643) | freshwater metagenome | isolation source: river surface water | place: USA:Blue River Watershed | collected 2017-08-16
ACCATGAGGAAGAAGAATATGAAGAAGTAGAAGAATACTGGAAAGAAAAAGAAAATGCTCATGAAGAAGCATATGCTTGGTTAAGAAAAAATTATAAAGGTTGGACAGCTATTCGTATTCTCCCACCTGAACAAGTACATATGGAGTCCTTCCCCTTTACTGATGAGAAGATTATAGAACTTATTCCTGACAGTAAAACAAGAGATATTGTAGAAAGAGCAACTTTAGAAGATCCTGATGCTTTGAGAATTGCTCAATCTATGCCACCTGATGTTGTAGAAGCTATTCGTGAAGGTCGTAATATTGCTTTAAATACTGATCCAGAATTAGGTAGTTTTGTATTCTTTATGGCAAGAAAGAAATCTCAATATGAACCTCGTGGACATAGTGTATTAGAGAGATGTCTTAGAATTTTAATCTTTAGAGATAAATTAAGACAAGCACAAACAAGTATAGCATCAAGACATATGACACCTATTCGTTTAGTATATGCAGAAGATATGGATGCTGCAGATGTTGAGTCTTTAAGAGATCAAGTGGATTTAGCTTTATCTGATCCTGATTATTCTATTATCTCAAATTTCCAAGTAAATTGGGAAGAGATGGGTGCAGACAGTCGTCTATTAGACCTATCATCAGAATATGATATGACAGATAGACAGATGTATGCAGGTTTAGGTGTAACTGAATCTCTTTTAAGTGGTGAGAGTGCATATAGTGGGGATCGTATACATCTTGAAGTTATTAACACTAGATATATGTTAATGAGAGAAGTACTACAAGAAATGGTAGAAGAAAATATCCTTAAACCTATGTGTAAGAGAATGGGATTTATAGAAGAAGATGATGATGGTGAAGAGAGAGTAGTACATCCTACATTAACATTCACTCGTTTAGGTTTAAGAGATAACCAAGATACTTTTGATGCTTTGTTTAACTTATATCAAAAGGGGTCTTTAGATATAGGTGTAATTTTAGAATTATTGAATATTGACCCTGAACTGACTAAGGCTAAACTTGCACAAGATGCCTTTACATTAAATGACAGTACCTTTAATGAAGTGTTGAGAGGTATCTATTCATCTGCGGGTAATAGTTTAGCTGAGAATAGTGATGCTGTGGAAAAGATAGCTAAACATTTAGGTTTGAAATATACTAAACCTGCACAAGATGGTGGTGGTAGATTCTAGTCCTCAAATTTTCTCATAAATCTACTAAACCCACTCTCTTTTAAGAGATGATTTATATTTACCCAAGTATATACTTTCATTCTTCTCTCAAACTCTTTTATAAATACATCAGAAACTTTTGTAACCATAGGATCATAGATATGTGGATTCATGAGATTTTGCTTATTTATAAAAGCATTAAATTTATTATTAAGTTCTCTTAAACTCCAATTACCATACCCTGTAGTATCAAAGTTTTTACGAAAATAAACATCCAACGAATATTTGTTTCCTTCTTTTGTACTTGTAATTACAACTATCGTATTATCTTTAAGATATGCTTTAAATAAACCTTTAGTATCAGAACTGTACCCCAATGTATTTCCTGTGATAATAAAACCTTCTTTTTCTAATATCGAACTCATTTTAGAAAGTAATACACAACAAGAGAAATAGGTTACTATTTCATCAAATTCTACTTTTCTTGAAAATAAACCAAAGAACTTAGTACCTATAGCTTTATTTATTTTTATAATTTGTTTCTCAAAAAATACTCTTAAGGATTTATCCTTAATGTTATCAGGATCTGCTAGATATAAACTAAATTGCTTTAAGGTTTGATCTATTACGGACGACATATATATCTCCTTTATATTTAAAATACTTGTATAATAAACAAACATAAAGGAGATATAAGAAATGATGTTTCGTAGAGCTATGGTTAGAAGAATTGCAAGTGAATTTGCAGAGAACTTCTATAATGAGATTAATAAATTAGTAAGTAGTAAAATGAACAAAATGGGGTTTGTAATGGTAGTGTTAAAGCATAAAGGTGAAGATGCAGCTTTAGATTTATTAGAGTACATTACTAAAAAAGATGCAGATAAAGAAACTCTTCTTACATACTCTAAAAAACCTGAAATGGTTAAGATCACTACTCTTATTGATACTAAATTAGAATATCTTGAATTTGTTCGATATGCAGGAGAACTTATTTTTGAACCTGATCTTTTAGGTGGGGTTACAGAAATTGCAACTATGGAATGATTATCTATAAAAATCTTTGTTTCCATCAATCCAAAAAGACTCTATAAAATTTAAAATCTTATCAAATTCTTGTTTATTAAATACCTTCTCTTCTTTAGCACCCCTTAAAGATAAACTAACACTTATAGATTCTTGTGGAATACTATTATCTAGGTATCCTCGATATTGTACTACTGCTCTCATTTGTTTTTCATAGATACAACTAAACAAAGTGTAGTTTAAAATGACTCCTCTTTCTGTTAAATGTGGGTCTTTTAAATTTTCAGATTCGATTACAAAACCTTTTTTTGTAAAAATCTCTTTTAATTTTAATCTCATAAGACTTCTTTCTCTTGGATTTTTAGTTTTTATCGTATATATATACAAACCTAATCTTCGTCTAGGATTTTAAAATGATAAATATTATTTTTAGTGTGCTTCTTTTCTTACTCTTAATTTATATCCACTATAAACTTTAACTTGTTTATATCTCATGTTTTAATAAATGCTAAAAGGATTCAAACATGAGAAGATATGCAGAATTAAAAAATACCTTTCTTGAAAAAGATATGGACTTGTTACCTATTATGAATCCTCTCTTTAATATGAGAGAAATTTGTAAGCAAATGGTCTTACTTGAAGACCATTTAAATAATATCCGTAAGAGATGTCATGATTGTATCAGAAAACACTTTTTAACTATTGAAGCTTTCTTTGAAGAAGCAATATCACTCGATAAAGATTTAAAGTACCTTGATATATTAGAAGGTCAAGCTCAGAATATACGAAACCTACAAGGAATATGGTTAAAAATTAAAGATGATCCTGAATTAGGTCGTAAGGCTTATTATTTAATATCTCAAAAATTAAGAGAAGTTAGAAAAGAACTTACACCATATTGTTTTGATGTAGTCGATATGGATAAATCACAATTCAATAAAAAGTTTGCTTGTTCTTTAGCTACCTGTCCGCATAGGGTAGCTAAATTATATATTGCTACTAAAACAATGGCACAAAAAGAAGATGAAGATGTATCTAAGATGGTTAAACCCCTTCCTAAAAAAAAACCACCTAGAAAAGATTTAGAAAAAACTAGAATGTCTGTTAATGATAATGATCTAGAAGATTTATCTGGCGATGGGGATAGAGATTTATCCTTGCATAATACTAAAGTAGGGTACTTTTTTAGATAAAAGTATGCGGACCCCCTTACATGATAGAGGTTATATATGTTAAGATTAGCTGATGAAATAAAAAACGAAATCAAAAAAGTTTTGAAAGATGTTAAGTACAAAGACTCTGACTCAGGGAGAGAGATTGCTTTTTCAACAGCTTATTCTAGAGGTAACCAAAAAGCCGTAAATGATTATCAAGAATTGTTTTCTCGTTTTAAAGAAAAAGAAAAAGAAAATCTTGAAAAGAAAAAAACCAAACAAAAAACACAGTTGACCAAAAAAGTAAAAGTACAAGACTTTCCAAAACTAAATGAAAAGACTATTAAAAACATCATGACTTTAGATTCTTGGATGGTTAAAAAAAGAAAAGAAAAAGAAAAAGAATTTAATGAATCAAAAGCTAAAATAGAAAAAAATTATATTGAGGATGAAACAAAAATAGTAGAAGACCCTAACTTATCAGATGAAGATAAAGAGAAAAAACTATCAGAATTAGAAAAAAATTATAAAAACCAATTAGCCGAAAATGAAAAGTACCTTAAAACAAAGAACAGAGAATTAAAAAAATACTCTTCTTTCAATAAAGAAGATGTTGAAGCTTTAAGTTCTATCTTTAATGAAATACCAAATGACATTGCAGAAGATGGCGACTTTCTTGAAAATTTTGTAAATGCCCAAAATACTTTTAATGAACAATATAGTAAAAAAGATACATCTGATGCTTTAGATGAAATAAATGAAGAAATGGAAAGAAAAAGAAGCATAAAAGATATTTCAAAAGAAATAAATAAGATTAAAAGTAAAGAAACACTCTCAGATAAAGAGACAGAACAATTAGAAAAACTAAAAGAAGAACTTGGTGTAGTTACAGGTGCTCTCTTTATTAAAGAAAATGTTGTATTAAACCCTTCCACAGGTTTACCTAAATTTAAAAATAAGAAATTCATGACACCTAAAGTTATGACTAAACTTTTTGAAAGCCAACACCAAAGATACTCTAAATTACCACCTAAAGAGAAAAACATTTTAGTATCTAAATTAGAAACTAAAATAAAAAATGCTGACCCTCTCCAAAAAGAAATTTTTGAAAAAGCTTTAGATGGTGCATTAGGTGCATCTTTCACAGCAACAGAAGAAGAAAAAAAAGAAATTAAAATCCCTAAAACTAGAATCATTCCTGACCCTAAATTAATGAAATTAGCTGATAAATTTAATAGACTTGAAGAAGTTTGTGAATCTACTAGAATTTCTAATGAACCCAAAACAAATAGAGAAATGACTGCTAAATTATTACATAGTCTTTCAGATGAAGAGTTTATGGAAGCTATCGGAGATAGTGCTTTATATAAACCTATGTTACAAGTACTTGATCCTAACTATTGTCCTATGCACCCAGCAAATCAAAATTCAGGTCCCGATGTAAGCGATAAAGATTGTCCTGTTCGAGTTTCTGAAAAAGACAAAATCCGTATAAAGAATAATTTAATTGAATTGTACCAAGACTCTAGTTTCTTTGTCGCAGGTGGTCTTAGTTTTGAAACTTCTGGTTATGATGATATTGGCAGTTATTCTAAAAAAGTAGAAGACACTAAAAAAAATATAAGTGCAAATAAAACACCCAAAGAAATAAAAGATCGAATGGTAAGACTCACGCATGGTTTAACCAACAGTGTAAAAGAAGATGTCTTAACTCAAGCAGAAGCTGATAAACTATCTAAAGAAATAAGACAAGAGGTTACACAAGAACATATTAATAAATTTGGTGAAATCACTACTGCTTTGTTGAAAACTTTAGAAGATAGAAAAACTGAGGATGATGATAAAAAAATGAAATATATTTGTAGTGCTTTTAAAGATATGCCCGGTTTCCCTAAATTACCAGGCTGTTAGTAAAGATTTTATATAGAATATGTAATTATTTTTTAATACTCTCTTTATACATATAAGCATTTAATTTTAAGGGGTCTATATGTATAGAAAATCAACAACAGTACCTGACTATCAAGACATCGCTAGGTCTTTCAAACCCGGCATGAGAGTCTATCCTTTTTATGGTGGCTCTAAAGATAAATATGGTATCGTTTTAGCTGTTTTCCCTGCTATCGGAATGGTTGATGTCCAATTCCCTCATGGTAGCTCTAGATATCCTGTTGAAGATTTATTAGTAAACTCTGAAGCAGATATTAAACCATCACCCACAAATACTATACCTGGCGGTCTTTCTAGTGTACCCGTAAGTGCTGGTCAAAGTATGACTAAAAAAGCTATTTATTGGGCAGATAAAGACCGTAAGTATAAAATGTGTAAAAAAGAACCTAAACCTTCTTGTCCTAGATGTCCCGACTCCGTTTTCCTCAAAAAAGTTATTTATAAACGAAATGAGGGAAGATCGGAAAGACTACTCTGTTGTCCAGATTGTCTATTTCTCATTAAAACCTCTGACATCTTAGGTTTTAACCTCTAAGGAGATAATCATGGCTTTTCTAAGATATGCAAGATCTAATGTTGTAAAACCTAAAATCTATGCTAATGAATGGGATAAAATCAGAGTAGCTTCTTCTAATAAAAGAATGGACTATTCTCTTAAAGAACAAGCTGAAAGAGTTCTCGGTGAACCTTTTTCTCCAGATAAATATCTATTAACACATTCTACTATCGTATGCTCTGTAGATGCTGTTAATGGTTATGATACTAAACTCGGTGAAGTTACTTATGACGGAGAAAAGATCAATAGAAGATATACTGATTATAAAGTCACAACAGAAACAGATCAATTTATCAATAATAATATGGATTGTTGGTCTCGTGGTGTGATTGAAAAATCATACAAATCTTTTATTGGTTCTCATAATTTTGTTGAACACATCCAAGTTGAAGAACTCTCTAAAGGTAAAATCATTGATGCTGTACTTAGAGATGTTGGTGAAAGTCTTTATGTAGATATATTAGTAGCTACTAATAAAAAACACACCGAACTTGTAGAACAAATTTTATCAGGTCAAATGAATGCTATGTCTATGGGTTGCTTTATCGCAGGCTCTCAAGTCTCTTTATCTAACGGTAAGAGAATAGCTATAGAAGAAATTCAACCAGGTGAAAAAGTTATAACCCATCAAGGTAACACCAAAGAAGTTCTCAACAAGCAGATGAGAAAAGGTAAATGGAATATGAGAACTATAAAAGTTCAAGGTATTCCTTCACCTATAACAGCTACTGATAATCACCCATTCTTTGTTGTAGATTTAGATGGATCTTATAAAGAAGTTCGTGCTGATGATTTGTCACTATCTTCTACTCTCTTTTGCCCTTTAAGTGATGGTCAAATAGAAAAATTTAACATAGAATCTATTGCTAATTACGATTATGAAGGCTGGGTTTATGACCTAGAAGTTGAAGATGACCATTCATATATTGTTAATGGTGTTTCAGTTCATAATTGCTCAGTAGATTTTACTGTATGTACCAAATGTGGCAATGTAGCAGCTGATGAAACTGAAATGTGTAAACATATTAAGTATGAAAAAGGTAATGTCTTTTATGATGAAAAGGGTCAACCACATAGAGTAGCTGAACTCTGTGGGCATGAAACTGAAAATCCTAATGGTGGTGTTACCTTTATCGAAGCATCATGGGTTGCTACACCTGCATTTAAAGGTGCTGTTGCTCGTAATGTACTTGAAGTTCCAACACCATTCACCGATAAACTTGCTAAAGAAGAAGTAATTAGTAAAAAAGCTCACCAAGTATATGCTTTGACTAAAACTAATAATAAAATAGCAGGTCCTTTTGACGATATGGATTTCGGTGGTGGTGGAGGAGATGCCGGCGGTGGTGATGCTGGCGGTGGTGAAGGCGGTGCTGCTGCACCTGCTGCTCCTCCTCCCCCATCTCCTTTTGATGATCTACAAAAAGAATTACAAACTTATCTTGTAGATAAAATTAAGAATAAACTCATGGAAGAATTTGAGTTTAAACTTGATAAAAAGAAAAAAGATAGTGAATTAGACATGACAAAATCTTCTGTTCATGAAAATGACACTATTATTCGAGAAGCCAACACTAAAACAGCTAATCATAAAAAAGTTTCTAAAGTTGTTAAAGAATACAACAATGCTTTAAATATGGCTATTAAAGTTGCTAAATCTAATTCAGATGTGATTAAAAATATATCTTATGTAAATGATAAATACGGTATAAAAATATCTAGTCATTTATATAAGTTAGCTACTAAATTAGGTTCAGCTAACCAATATGGCTCACTTGATACCTTTTTAATAGTAGCAAATGAATATTCTGATCGACCTTTAAAACAAAATGAAAAGATGATTTTAGTAAGACTTGCTAAATTACTTTCAACTAAAAACAAATAAACACAGGAGAATAACGATGTCTTTTCGTAGAAGAATGAATCGTAAAGCTGACTCTGGTATTCCAGGTTATGACAATCTCGGTCGTCTTAACATGGGTCACCCAGCAGGTAAAGAATTACCTAGCATTGACCAATATGGTTTTGATGATGAATTTGGTGAAGGTGTCCGTAAGGGTCCTTACCTTTCAGGTCCACCACCAGCTTCTGTTGGTTGGATGCCTGATCACCCAGCTGCTAAAAAAACATTATTAGAAGATTATGAAATCGGTCAAGAACTTCATGATTCTAATATTAAGAAAGCTATGGAAAGAAAAGCAAATAAGTGTATTACTATTGCTCAACATCGTCTTGGTCGTACTGCTAGTTCTAGAGAAATTGAATCTTTAGCTCTCAGACTCATGGATCTTCCAAATAAAGCCATTAATTCTAAATTTGCATCTACCGATTTCTTAGCTAACGATCCTGAAGCTATGGGTTTTGATGAATTTGATGATTCTATGATTATGGGTGGTCATAGTCATGCATCTATGGCTCCTGAAGCTATGGGTTTTGACGAATTTGGTGAAGAAGAAGAAGGACCTATGGGTTTTGACGAATTTGGTGAAGAAGAAGAAGGACCTATGGGTTTTGATGAATTTGGCGAAGAAGAAGAAGGACCTATGGGTTTTGACGAATTTGGTGAAGCTGGTGATGAATTATCAGAACTTATGGCTGAACTCGAAGCTGGTGAAGAACCTACTGCTACTAAACAAGCATCTTTCCGTAGAAATCGTAGAGCTTCTTCAAGAAACCGTAGAGCTTCTTTAAGAAACCGTAGATATGCAAATCAAATGATGGGCATGGATACCGAAAGTGATGCTGAATTAGCTGAACTTTTAGCTGATCTCGAAGCAGGTGATGAATTACAATCTGCTACAGGTTATCATGGTTCTGACATTGGCCCAGGTAATCGTAATGCTGACTTTGATGGTGGCTTTATGGGTTATGATGAATTTGATGGCGGTATGGGATTTGAAGATGATTTTAGCAATGAAGGTCTTGATACTGTAGGTATTCTTGCAGATCAAATCAGTCATTTAAAGTCTGCTAATGCCAAATTAAAACATCGTTTGAGAAGAGCTGAAGATGCTGTTCAAAAGAGCACTGGTTATGAAGGCGAAGAAGAAAGTGTACAACCTTTCGGTCGCTATAAAGAACCAGGTGAAGGTTCTCCAACAGCCCGTTATGCTTCTAAAAACAGCTTAAAGAGACTTGCTAATGTTCTCGCTGATTATCTTGCTGAAGAAGAAGAAGGTCCTACAGCTCATGGTCATATGAGTTCTCATGGTCACATGAGTTCTTGGATGGCTGCAGATAAAGAAGAAAATGAAAAGAGTGTAATGGCTGAAATTCTTGCTGAAATTGAAGGTTCTTATGACCCATCAATTTCTCAAAATGACAGTTCTTTTGGTTATTCTGAAAATCTAATGGCTGATGATGAAGATGATTCTGAAGTAGCATCTATGCTTTCATCTATGTTAGCAGATGAAAAAAAGAAACTAGCCTCCAGAAGAAGAGCAAGTAAACCTGCTGAAAAATCTTCTGCTAAAGGCAAAGTTTCTCAAAAAGAAAAAGATGCTGAAGATGAAGAAGAAGGTAAAGAATCTGATGACCCTATGGGATTAGATGCTTCTGAAAAAGAAAATTCTGCTATGGACAAAAAATTAGCATCTTTGTTTGCTAAATTTGCTGAAGATGAAGATGCTGATGCAGATGAAGAAAAAGAAGAAACCCCTAAAAAGAAAGCTTCTGCTAAAGGCAAGACATCTGAAAAGAAATCCACCAATAAAGATAAATTAGCTGAAGATGATGAAGATGCTGATGCAGATAAAGAAAAAGCTTCATCCAGAAAATCTTCAAAAGGTGACAAGAAATCTTCACCTACACCTAAGAAAGCATTTTCTTGGAGATTAGCTGAAGATGTAGAAGAAGAAGATGCAGATGATGAAGAAGATGCAGATGATGAAGCAGATGAAGAAGAAACTCCTAAAAAGAAAGCTTCTTGGAGATTTGCTGAAGAAGAAGATGTAGAAGAAGAAGATGCAGATGAAGAAGCAGATGAAGAAGAAGAAGATGAAGATGATGAAGAAGTCAAAAAACCTTCTAAGAAAGCTTCTTTCTCTCCAAGACCTTCTTTAAATTCTCGTAAAGCATCTGTAAAGACTCTTGGGAACATCTCTCGTACAGCATCAAAGTCTGATTCTAATGAACTTTCAAAGTTATGGGAATCTGCACCTGATGTAAGCAAGTATTTTAACTAATAGTTGCTCCACTCTTTATAAAGTTAAAAGAGTTTAAATAAGTAACTTTAGAGTTTGAAGAGTTTATAATTTTTCAAACAAAAATAAAAATATAGTCGGTTATTTATAATAATCTATCTATATAAAAGAGTCATATATATGAGTATAACTCTAAAACTTTCTTTTTAACCCTTCCACTTCCCTTGAAAACAGGGAGTAGACCTACATAGGAGAATAACTATGGCTCTACTTGGACAAGCTAGTGGTGGTTTTACTGAAAGCAACAGTGCTTTGCGAATCCTTCATGTTGGTGTTCGTAATACTGTAACTCAGCTCTCTGCTGATGCTTTCACACAAACCAACCCTCCTACACAAGCAACTCATGTTACAACCGCTTCTGGTTTCTCATCACAAATTTTTGGTGTGTTGAGTGGTTCTGTTGCTTTTACTAGACCTGATGCTGATACAGCAACTGCTAACGGTGTTATCGGTGGTCCTAAAGCAGGTGATGCTGAAGATCATCTGCAAAGACCAGTTGGTATTTTCATTAATACCGCTAACGGTCAAGCATTCACCAATCAACCTGGTATCGCTTCAAATCGTGGTCCTTATGTATCTGCTCAAGGTACTTATGCTAACAAGCTCTATGAAACCAAGATTCTCACCGCTGGTGGTGATGGTGTCGCAGGTACTACTATTACCTATGTTATCGGTAGTGAATTAGCAGCTTCTATTAATGGTTACTTAACCAGCCATGTTAATACTGGTGCTGATGACCTTCATGATATCGCTGCAGGCTCCGGACCAGCTGGTGCAGGTTACTGGACTCTCGGTATTTTAACAATCGCTCCAGACTCAGCTTCTGACGAACTCGTTTACGATCAAAGAATTTAATAGGAGATTGTTAAAATGACTACAAATAATGTTGATAATGCAGTAAAGCAAAAAATTATTTCCGACTACATCAAGACCCCACAAGGTCGTGCTAAGTTAGCCGCTTCTATGACTCAACCACTCCGTTTGAGAAGAGATTATACCTCCGTTGGTCGTAAGACTTTCTTGGTAGAACAACTTCCTGACGGTGCTTTGCCAATCTATGACAAAGATCCTGATGTCACAGCATTCGTAGTTGGTGAAGAAGGTGAAAACATTCTCGCTATCACCAAGCCAAGAAGAGTGATTTTCCCTCTCTTTGAAATCGCTTCAAATCCTGAAATTCCTTTAACACAAATTAAGGAAAGACGCTTTGACTTGATCGAAAGAGCCCAAGATTTAGCTAGAGCTCAAATCCAAGCTGCTGAAGATGAAAGAGTATTCGCTATTCTTGATTCTGTTGCTACTCAAGGTTTTGATTCTCTTACCAATCAAAATGCAGATATTCCTGTTGTAGCTCCTTTAAATGGTGCTGTACTTGCTGATGCTTATTCTTTGATCGAAAGACATGATCTTCGTGTTGCTCGTGTATTCATGAATGCTCGTGATTATGCTG
>JACCDO012232036.1_pt1 | contig 11506 bp, 11 predicted proteins | sample 7446101 | NCBI WGS metagenome assembly JACCDO01 (sample SAMN15323440, study PRJNA562643) | freshwater metagenome | isolation source: river surface water | place: USA:Blue River Watershed | collected 2017-08-16
GGAGATTTGGTGTTGAATCCGAGGATCCTCTTGCCAAACAAATTATCTTTGATGATGATGCCATTGGAATTATCAAAGCCGCCTTGGAATGTAATTCAGCAGAAGCAGACAAATGGAGAAAAGTCTTTGCGAAAGGAAATCCTGCAGGTCGTATTGAATTTCGCAAACGATTGTATCAGAAAGGGATTCCCAAATCCAAACAAGACTATATTATGAATGAATTAGATTATCTTGTCTTGTATTCGTTTTGTAAATCCCATGCAGTCAGCTATGCTCAACTCGTCTGGGCTCTCGCCTATGAAAAAACCCACAATCCTCATCGGTTCTGGATTGCTGCACTCAACCATTGTCATAGTGAGTATCGCAAATGGGTTCATTATCGTGAAGCAAAGTTAAGTGGTCTTTCTCTTCCACGAGAACCACCCCCCTATAGACTTGGAACACGTCACGGAAATCCTGCTCTTCTTTCTATTGGTTCCCAAGGAGAACAATTACGAATTCCACAGATGCTTCATCAGGAAAATGAAATAGAGCAAGACTTACGAGATATGAAGGAACATGGATATTGGATATCGGACAGATTTCTGCCATCCTGTGGAATTTGGCCTGAATCCCAACAGACATTAGAGCGATGGTTTGGAAGTCCCAAGGAACAACATCAGACAAATGTCCGCTTTCGTGGAGTCATTGCAACGAGCCGTGTCTTACGGAGAGATGGACTTGTGACCTTAGTAACCATTGGAGTAGCAAATCATCACTATGTTGATTTGGTCTATCCAGATATAGATGCAAGTGGGGTCTTTCGGTATACAGCAGTTGAGGGACGAGGTATCTATGAAAAACGAGGATATAGTGAGACAATCCTTGTTGAACAAATTCAAGGCATTTCCCTTCAAAGATTATGTTCTCAGTAAGTTTCCTTTGAGATCAGGAAGAAGTTCCTGGAGAATACGAAGTGGACAACAATTGGGAATGGAGAAATTGGATTGACTTGAAACAAGATAACTCCAATTTTCTGTGCTCCATCGTCTGGCCATAGGACCATATGATTTTTTTCCGATAGACAACCAACCATCAATTCGTTCATGAAGACGTTTCGTCAGCCGTTGTTGAATGATAGGAAGTCCTAAAAGAGATGTAAGTAAATGAAACATATCACGACCTTCTTTTGGACATGGGTCCATAGGAGGAAGAACACCGTCACCCAAATTTACCCAGGGCTTTCCGCGTAGGACTTCAGACCCTAGACATGCAAATCCAAAGTCCAGAACAACAACAGTAAACGGAGAATACAGGGTCCATGTAGTCTCTTGAAGTTTCACTTGAATTGTGCAGGGCTCTTTTTTAATAAGTAAGTTGCTTGTTTTCAAATCCCGATGGTCAAGATTTAAATGAGTTTCTAACGTGGCTAGGATAAGACATAGTTGGGCAATTAAATACAGACAATCTAAATCGGGTGTCTGAAAACTTCCAAACCAATCTGAAATACTATAGCCATGTATCCACTCCATAGAAAACCATACTTCATCTCCTTTCCAAAAGACATCATACACTTTTGGAATTGCCCAGTGCATACCTTCCGCTTCTAATGTTTTATATGCAAGATGCTGTAAGACAGCTTCCTGTAATAAATTCATTTCTGCCATTCGCGGCTGTTTTAATAAGACGTATATCTCGTCCCGTTTTGCCTTATACACATTTCCATAGGAACCATGATCTAACTGGGATTCAATCTGCAAGGAACACCGTTCCTGACCTTTCTTTGCATAAAGACGTTTTTGCTTTTCACTATATCGTGATAAGGATTGAAGGTCAATGGAGGGAATTTGAGGAATTGAATAGACTCCTTCTACACCCATTTCATCTAGGGAAAACCGTTTTGACGACCACATTGTGGCTCACCTATTAAGTATTCAGATAGCTATCTATATCAGAAGGAGTTTGAAAGATTTTACTCAGCTCTACAGCAGCAAGCTCGCGTGGATGTTCAGGCTGGGAAGGAAACGACCCATAGCGTTCTTGAAATAAACGCGGAGCTTGACTTTGTTTAATTCCTGTTGTTCTATCCCACCACTGAATGACGACTTGCCGAAGATCAGGTTTATCGTCGCGTTCAAAAATGGGCAGAGGAACATGCCGTCCTTGCCATGCCCAAAATCTGTCATCAATGGTATCAGGATTCATGCGACATCTCTGCAGCCATCGTTCAGGAACTTCTTCTTTTGAAATACGTCTCCATCCCTCCCGTTCAAAGTAAGCATCCCATTTGTATTTGCGTCGTCGTTGGTCAACATGCACTAATTCATGAGCAAGAGTAGTTGCTAAACGCTCTTCAGGAAAATATTGGGGCATACAAATCAAATTGGGAGGCCGTGTATGGGGAAGTCCAGCTTCTGCCGTGGGATGCATTGTAATGATTTGGGTATTGAGAAGCCATGGTTGTGTTTCTTCCGAAACAGCAGCATAAAAAAGAGAGTTGCGAGCTTTTTTATTTACAGGGTCATTCTGAATCGTTTGAAAGTAGTGATCATAGGTTTCTGCTTCTGCGAGGTGCTCCATCCTATTTTTTCTTTTTCTTCTGTTCTTTATCTTTCTCTTCTAGTTTGGATTTGGTAGCCGCTTTGACTTGGTCAAACTGTTGAACAATTTCCTTATGAAGAAGATAGCGACTCATCGTTGTTTGCACACTAGGAGCAGCTTTTTGTTCTGTCCGTGGAGAACGTCTCACAGGTTCTTGTGGAGTGACTAAGACATTACCTCCAAAGGTTTGTTGTTCAACAGGAGGCGGCGGAAGCGGAGCAACAGGAGCAGTTGGACCAAAGCGATTAAAGAATGCACGAGTCGCAACACGATTACATTCTTTATAGGCTTTATTGAAGAGAAGTTGGATAGCCAGTGTTTCACGTTCCATATCAGACTTGGGTGGATTCGGCGGAGCATATCCAGGAATTTGGTCGACCACAAGTCCAAAGAGTTGACCAATCGGATTTTCAAGTTGATGTTCAATATAGTATTGGTAATCAGGTTGAAGTTGTTTTTGACGAATGAAGTCAGGAGTTTCAATGCGGTCTCCTTGGAGTTTTGGAGCCAGTTGACCAGAAGGAGGAGCAATGTAAACGAAGCCAATCCGTTCACCGGATGCAGGTGCATTTCCTGGATCCCGTTTGGCAATGCGGTCTGCGAGAATTTTGTGAGCAGGATAAGGAGACTTACTTAGTTTTTCTTGTTTTTCCGCCAAGGTCTTATAGAGTCCCTTCAAACTAGCTTCTGCGGCTGAAAGTTCCTCTTGTTGAGCTTTGCGAATCGTTGGCTTTGCTTCGTAACGACTAATAAAGTCTTTCTTTTTGTCAATTTGACTTTGGAGACTTTCAATTTCTTTCTTGAGTTCATCCGGTTTATAGTTTGCACTCAAACTCTTTGTAATGGTAAGTTGAGACAAACTCATCTTTCCCTGTGTCATTTCCACGGTTTTGTCAATCACGAACTGTGCAGCTTTGGGCACATTTCGTTCATTCAAGAGAATTTTAATAGCTCCACCATAGATTGTTTTTAGAACAGGAGCATTATCACGCCGCTTCAAGACAATCCCCATAGAGGTTTGCTTAAAATCAGTCGCGGATTCCTCATATTTATTACCCACATAGCGTTTCTTACTGAAGATAATAAACTGGTCAAAGACTTTATCATATTCAAAGTCATGTGGAGGTTTCAAAGCACCCGTAATAAGCTTACCAGCTTCTTCCGTAATATGCATGGTGGCTTCCACCGCAGCAGTCCCTGACAAGAGCTCACCTGTGTCAGGATTTTTTACACCAAAATCTACAAAGAGAGAATCTGTATCTCCATACACAATTTTGGCGTCGCACCGAGGATCCTTGGCCTCAGAACCATAGAACTTTTCAATGGCTGCTTTTGCAAAGAGAATTTGTTTGCGACCATAGGCTGTCACAGAAGCTGCCAAATGTTGAAGGCGAATTTTAAAGCTTGCGGAACCCAGCTGACCTTAGAGAGAGTTGGCCGTGAGTTTGTAGGCCAACTGTTCCGCATCCAAAAGAGCTTTGCGGAAAATATCCGTTTCCTTTTCAGCTTCTTTGCGTTTGGCTTTCCGAGCTGCTAAGAGTTTTGCTACGATATCAGGCAGTGTGTGCTTGGACCCATCGGGTTTTTGTGCATAACGACAGACACGAGTGCCTACTTTGAGTTTCACAGGAGTGACACGCGTATCGTTGGGATCGGCTCGCCAGATATCAAAGTCAATGTCGGTAAAGCGAGTGCCAGGAGGAGCCAGTTGTTCTAACGAAGGATGACCAAAGGGCATCGCCACAAGCTTTCCAGTCAAGTCAAAGTCTTTTACCCAAACAAGGCTGTCATGACTAATGTCCTCACTGATAATCGTGCTGGGATACAGAGAAGCAAAATCACACACACCAATGGGAGACTTTGAATAAAATCCAGGGACCGGGTCAAGAACAATTGCACCCTCATAGCTATCTTCCTTTTCACCCTCATCATCTACTGAATCACTCTCATTCCGCGGGGGAGTTTCTTGAACTTCCACCACTATGCTTCGTTCATGACATTCCTTGAAAATCAGTGACTCAATCTTAATACCCTGTCCACGAGTAAAGATATAACTCACAGGCACAGAACAAACATTGGCCATAGACATGGCATTGTTAAAGACATCCAGTTTCTTATACAACTCGTAAACAAGGTCACAATCTTGAATACAGTATTGTGCAACATAGGCTCGTCCTGCCGCTCCACCTTCACGATGGAGACGGAAGATTTCCTGGGGTGGGCAGTCATCCTTCACCACTGCCCACTTGACAGCTTCTTCCATATCCTGGTCCGTTTCTCCAGGAGCCTCCACTGTTACAGATTTGCCAGGGTCAACACTCAAAACTTTAAGTTTCTCTGTCATACCTTCCCCTGTTTCATCCAAGAGAACAATATAGCGTCCAGGAATTACATCTCCAGTTTGTTTTGTCTTCAAAATCCATTGAGACTTAGTTGTCGTGTCCACAGAGGACAGTTTGCCAGACATATAGTATTGACAAACAGAATCTAACTTGTAAGAGGGAAGAGATGCAGAACGACGAATATAATGATACAAATCAATTTGAAGACGACCGATTGTGTTCCACATATATAGATAGTTATCACCAAGAGCAGAACTACTTAGGAACTTGGTTTCTAACTTCATTCCGTTATTTCCAAGATTCATACGACTGAGATCTTTAAAGGACGGGTCAAAGCTTTCATAGCCATAGACTGGCCAACCATCCACATATTCCGTTTTATCATTGTTGACAAGATTTAACGCCAACGCTCGTTCCCAAATATATTTTTCATCAAAACCAAAGATGTTATAGCCTACTAACACATCTGGATTTTCTTCCACCATCCATTTGGCCCACGCTTGCAACATGGCTTTTTCGCTTTTAAAGCTGCGAACAGGTTCTGTCGCATTGTTCACAGGGTCACATGTTCCGAGGACAAAGATGACTTTTTTGGTGGGTTTGCCTTGTTGCACAATGACATTGCCGATTTGTATGACAGGGTCTCCTTTGGATGCAACAGGAAAATCACCTGATGCACTATAACACTCAATATCCCAAAAGTTTAGTTTCAGAGGAGCAGTTGCCATAGGAGGCCGTTCACAGGGCTCAAGGTCATTCCAATCACAAGCTAATTCAATCGTATCATCATCCTCAGGCTGTTGTGGAATTGTTACCCATCCACACGGCTGCAATTTACGGAGATGAAAGAAACGAAGCATGGGGTCCAGTCCAGCATCAAAGACTCTGATTTTTTCATCCCCCTTATAAAGGACGCATTGAGGTCTTGACCGTTCATCCAACAAGAGTTTCTTGACGGCATAGAAGGCTTTGCGGGAAGCCACAGAGATTTTGACGAGGGAAAGAGGTTTGCCTCCACTGTATCCATACATCGAGAGCCGTTCACATTGTTCATAATGAACAGCATCATCGGGAAGCTGAAGCTCTTTACATTTAAGAGTCATATAGACAAGGAAGTCAGCATAGGCTGTTTTGATTTGAGGAAGTTCAACATAGAAGAAAGGCTCAAAACCAGTCACAGTCACTTTCACTGGTTTGCCTTCAGGGGAGGTTCCGAAGAGAAGGATAGTATAGCTATCTTTCCCTTCAGATTTCATATCTTGTGAAATAGAATCATAAAGATGAAATGTGAACGACATGGGTATGCTTTCCTTTCTAGGAAAACTGGAGGCAATTTTTCAACCTGATTTACCGCCGCCGTGTTTGTTTTTTCTTTCCAGAGCGTCTTCGCTTCGTTTGTTTCCGTCTTCGTAAACGAGTGCTAAGTTCCGACGCAGAGATTGCAAGAACTGCTGCATGGGCAGAATCTGCAGAAATTTTCAATAGACTTTCTAATAAAGAACCGCCACGAGCCCCTCCCCCTTGGACAGCACTTGCAACTTGTTCTGATTCAGGAATTTCTGTATCAGCAGATACATCTGGTGGTAGGCTTTCAGCAGGTGCAGGTTCAAAACTTTCTGAAAAGGCTTGGGAGCTGTTTGCTTCCATACGATTTCCAATATTGTTTGGGGTAGTTTCCACTGATTCTAAAAGATTTTCAGCCTTATTTGTTCCTACCAATTTCTGTAATTCTTCTTTATTTTGAGGAGTATTTACAGGTTTCGTAACATTGCTGGTTGCAGTGGGTTTCACTTCAAAAAGAGTAGGATAACCTTCAAGAGGAGCATTTTTCATCGTAGTTTTGTTAACCATGTTATAATGCACAGCTGCTGTATTTACATTCTTTGCACTTGATTTTGCCACATCATCCCATACATTTTGCTTAAAGCGTTGGCAATGTCCACACCAATCAGCATAGACTAAAACAAAAACGGGTCCTGTCTTTACCATCGACTCAAACTTTGGAATATCACTTTCTGAACGAACATCTACATAGGGCATAATCTTGCCCATTTTTGTTGAGCGTTTTGCGACCATCCTAATCTTCTCCGGGAATTCTTTTCAGTAAATAGGAAAGGAATCCCTATGGATGCCAGTATACTTTTTTTAATTGTCTTGGTTGTTCTCGGATATTTGTATCTAAGTATGCAACCCTCCAAAGAAGGATTTGGAGATCCAATACCTACAGGAGAGCTTCGTAAACCTTGCAAATCCAGTGTTGTATTGGACCAAGGTATGGACGCCCCTTTTGTCAAGAAGCGACTTTTAGATGTGGATGATTATGAATACAATTTAGTCTTTCAGCAAGAAGGTGACCGTGAAGTAAGCAAAGCTCTCTATAATAAATTACAGTCTCAATATCCTTTGGATTGGTCTGTGCAGCCACCAAGCTCTGCCCATTTTCAAGCAGGTCTTCAACAATACAAAGAGTCCTTTACAGGTTCTCCGGTTTCACAACCTGGTCCTGATCCTTACAAGGAGATGGGGAATGAAGCCTTAACACCTCCGGATACAACAGTAGCACAAATGGAAGAAAAGAAAATTCTTCAACTTTACCAACCAGCTAAGACAGATTCTCTTGGAACTTATCAATTGGATGATGCTCAAGCCTTAATTAAACGCATTTATGATGCAAAGGGAATGATTCCTGAAGTCAGAAAAAAAGATGGAAATGTCTATGAAGTCATTGGAACCCGTCGCAAAGACGAAAAAATCGTGTATGAAGATGAAAATCCTCCTGCTCAGCGGGCTCCTGTAGAAGAGGCAGGTGAAGGTCGTATTACAGTTCCCGTGACTGCGGTAGATACCGCTGCAGGACTGGACCCTTTTTTTACACCTGGGAGTTCTACACACATAGACCGATGGGATTACACGAAGTTTACACCAGGGTTAGAACGCATGTTTGCACCCACGTATCCCACCGTAGAATGGTATTAATGTCTATTCGGATTGTTCAACAATCACTATAGACCTTTATGCAGGAGGATTAGCAGGTGGAGGCATGGCGGGTGCAGGATTCTGAGGGGGCGTAGGAGGAGGGGGAGAAGCCTTGGGTGGTTTCGGATGAGGAGCGGGAGGTGTAGGGTATCGTGGTCCACCCCATCCTGGAAGACCTGCACCATAATAACCCCACCATCCTCTATAATTGTTCCAAAGAGGACTTTCTACTACCACAGTGCGTTGAGTGGTTTGAGGGCCGTAGAGAAACACAACAAGTGATGAAACCACAATAGACAATAGAATAACACCAACAATTAAATAGACAATAGACAATCCAGATTTACCAACGTTCATCTCTACTAGAAGCCATCATTTAGAGACATAAGAATAATGGAGAAAAAAGAAAAGATAACACCTAATTTTTTATAGGGACCAATTTGTTCTTTAAATATCATGAGTCCAATAAATGTAATAATTACGTCACTAATTACATCCCACAATAAATTCATAACTGTGAGTGTTTCATATTTCATGGACAAGTAAAACAAAACAGGTTGAAGAGAATACACAATCATGGGCAGGATAATCCATCCTATATGTTTTTCATGCGTGCTAATGTATTTAATAAGAGTTAACATCGTAGAATCAATGCTTGCCATGGTTGCAGCAAAGGCAAACGGAATCATATTAAACATAGGTAATCCGCCTCCAATCAGTCCCATTCTATTGTAGTTTAGAGAAAGCAACTGTTCCTCCAATCAATGCACCTCCAAGAAGAGTTAACCAGGAAGGCTTTTCATTCACAAATAGGTAGCCCCAACCAAAGGAAGCTAAGATTCCCACAAACGACAATACACTAAAGATAAGAGTAGGCAAACGGGGAATTGCATAAAAGCGAAGACAATATCCTAAGAATCCAATAAGTGTGTTAAAACTGAGCATGCGAGCCCAGACTTGAGGTCGGAAATCCAAAGAAGATTTTGTAAAGAAAAGAATTGGAATCAAAGCAAGAAGAGCACCAGGATACAATTCAAGCACAGCATAAAAGGGAGAAGGTCGTTCCGCTGTCCTTACAGCAAAATACATAGCGGATTCTGTGAGTGCTGCTAGAAGACCTGCTAACAATCCTTTCCAGTTGAAAGGATCTTTTTGTTTCTGGGGATCTGGATCTTTATTTCCATACGCTACAAGCACAACTCCTGCAAATCCCAATAAGACAAGAAGTATCTCTTGAATTGTAAAGGTTTCTCCAAATCCAAAGGCTGCTCCAAGAAGATTCCAAATCGGATAAGTATAAAATAAACTCATAGAAACTCCTGCAGGAAGTTGTTGAAATGCATAATACGATGTTCCTACATGCAACAGAGTTAGAATACCTAAAAAGGATGACCGTGTAATCCCCTTAACATGACCCCATGTCATTTGAACATCCGTATCGGTAGAAAAAAAATAAGCTAAACCTGAATAGACAAGAAATCGTGCCAACAATTGAGTAGGAAGATTTGTTGGAACGGTTTTAATTAAAATAGGATACAAAGCAAGTGCCACCTCGCTTCCCAATACAATTGCAGAAGTAGCCATCTACTTCTACATAGCTTTCCAACCTTGACCATCCACCGATACCACTTGAGATTCGGTATTTACCTTTTCACTGATCAAAAAAAGAAGTTTACCAAGAGGAGAACCAAGACGACAGGCCAAATAATCAGCTTGCTGCATAAGTTTAATCTCAGATAACGTTTTAAACAATTCATATTGTTTATCAGTTGGTGATTCAAATCGCATCATGGAAACATAGGACCAGGAAGGATCACCTTTTGTAGCAAATTCACGCAACATCTCCATGTCATTCGTCATGACAAAAATACGAAGTGATTGTTTACCAATTCGTTTTTGGAGCTTCGTTAGACCTGCAATGGTAACTGGCACACATCCGCTACTATCCAGGACAATACCTACATCAAATGTCTGTCGTAACAATCCAAAATTACTTAGAAAAGAGTCAATTTTAAATTGTGTCTCACCATTGTATTGAAAAATAGAACCAATTGTCCGTTTAAGTGTTGGAAGACTTAGAGAATTCACAACGGGAGCCAGCTGCGATAGATTTGTAGTAAGATTCATAGCGTCAGGGGGAGCCTCTTTTACAAAATGAAGAATAGGACTTGTTTTGAGTAACGGTTGAAAAAACCCTTTGGTATCATGAATATAGAAGGGCTCAGCTGAACGTTGCGAATACACAAAACTATACAAGAATTGAAGAGTTGATGTGGGATAATCCTCTGAAGAAGAAAAAAAAGACCGTATAGTTGGTTCCTTTTTTTTCAAAGGAATGCGATTCATATTCGCCCAGGATGTCATGATTCTCTTGCGAAGCAATACAATCATGAAATTGATTCATACGCATTAGTTAAAATTCCATAAATCCGCTAAGATGTTGTTTTTTCGTTCAGGCAGAGGTTTCTGCAGTGTTTGAAGAAAACTATTGGGTGGCTCGTAATCTAATGTGCTTCGCATAGGTGTTTGTTGTGGTTCTGTCATAGGACGACGAACATCCGGAGAAAAGGTCACACTTCGTGCTTGTTGTTTTTGTTGTTTTTTCTGTTCTTTTTTGACTTCAGGCGGAATCATGGCCTGTACAATTGGATTTTGTGTCATCAGATAGTTTTTTTCATGATGTCTCCAACTTATATAGAGTAAATTGGGATAGGTATACCGAACTTCATATCCACCTTGACGCAACATCCAAACAAGATAGACAATACAGTCCTGAAGGTCTAACTTAGGCAATCCAAAAATGAAGGGTGGAACAGTATAGGTAATAAAATTCGCATTTCCACTCATCTGAGATGTTGTATAAATACGTTGATTGATGGTATTGAGTAACTGGTTGTATGCACGAAGACGGGCATAATCTCGTTTGGCACGCCGTTCAAATAAATCTCTGGGATGTAAGCGTGGGGGTTGTTCTGGAGCACCTGCGGACATCTCCTCCTATGAAGAAGGAGAGACATGAAAAGAGAAGGAAACGCGAATGTTGATTCCTCCTAAACGAATTGTCTTTACAGGAGGCGGTTTACGGAGCTTAGGACATTTTGGTGTCTTAGAAGTCCTTGAAACACGTGGATTATTAAAAAGTGTAAAAGAATACATTGGAGTGAGTGCAGGGGCATTGGTAGGCTTTTGTAGTATGCTTGGATATACCATTCAAGAAATGAAACAGTTTGTAACAGAATTTGATTTTAGTATTTTACAAAATGCTCATCCGGAACTGGTATTGGAATTGTTGACACAATATGGTGTAGATTCAGGAAGTCAGTTGGAAAAATTTGTCATATCGCTCTTACGAGTGAAACAATACCCGATAGATATGACCTTTGGGCAATGGCATGCCAAATATCCTAAAGCGTCTCAACTTCGTTGTTACGCGACTGATTTAAATACAGGCAAGCTACAAGAATTTTCGTTCCGAGCAACACCTGAACTTTCGTTCGTCTTTGCCTTGCGTGCATCCATGTGTCTTCCCTTATATTTTACCCCAGTAAAAGATCCCAAAACAGGTCATTATCTAGTGGATGGTGGAGTCATTCATAATTTTCCCTTCA
>JACCDO011236392.1_pt1 | contig 11505 bp, 12 predicted proteins | sample 7446101 | NCBI WGS metagenome assembly JACCDO01 (sample SAMN15323440, study PRJNA562643) | freshwater metagenome | isolation source: river surface water | place: USA:Blue River Watershed | collected 2017-08-16
GTACAAGAACTTTGACAGTCCAAGTCGCAGGGCGAGCAAAGAATCGGTATTGGCCGCTTGCATTAAGTGGCACTTCGGCAACGAATTCCCCACCTGCATCATGCAAGCGGGCATACCCAGTTGCTGGTGTATCACCTAAGCAAACTCGTCCTTCGATTACAGACTGAGTCTGCAAGAGCGCTGGATCGATTTCGTTGGCTACTTCAGGCGCGCCGCAGCTGCTCATGCTTGCCCCGGTGCATCGCCAACAGCAACTGGAACACCAACTAATGAACCGTATTCAGTCCACGAGCCGTCATAGTTCTTTACCTTTGAAAGTCCAAGTAGTTCGTGAAGTACAAACCATGAGTGAGCACTTCGTTCTCCAATTCGGCAATAAGCGATGGTTTCTTTGTTGAAATCCAGACCTGCATCTGCATATAACTTCTTTAATTCATCAGCTGATTTAAATGTGCCATCTTCATTTGCTGCTTTGCTCCAAGGAATGTTGATCGCGGTTGGAACGTGTCCAGCAATCTGTCCCCCTTCTTGAGGCAAGTGAGCTGGAGCCTTTAAGCGACCTGCATATTCATCAGGAGAGCGAACGTCTACTAAGTTCTTTACGCCGATTGATGAAACAACTTCGTCACGAAATGCGCGAAGTGATAAGTCTTGCGCTTTTGCAACATAGTTGCTTGCTTCGCGGAATGGAACTTCCGAAACCAGTTCAAGTCCATCAAGTTCCCACTTCTTGCGGCCACCATCTAGCAAGCGAACATCTTGATGTCCGTAAAGCTTGAAGTACCAGTATGCATAAGCTGCAAACCAGTTGTTGTTGCCGCCATAAAGAACAACAGTGTCGTCATTCTTCACACCACGTGATGAAAGCAGCTCTGCAAACTGATCTGCATTAACAAAGTCACGACGCACTTTGTCTTGTAGGTCGTTCTTCCAATCCAAACGGATTGCGTTACGAATGTGATTGGTTTCGTAGATTGCTGTATCTTCATCAACTTCGATGAAGACCACTTTTGCATCATCAAGATGAGCCAGTGCCCATTCGGTGGATACTAATACTGTAGACATTGTTTTCCTTTTTGTTTTTTTGTTTCAGTTATATGGTTTGGAGGAGAGTTACGCGAATTTTTTTATTAATAGATACATCTCGCAGCCGAGACAGAATCCAAAAGCTCCGTTTAGGAATGCAGCAGCGAGTGCAAATCCGACTGCGACAGTTGTTACGGTTGCAGAACCAATTGCAACTCCAATTAGTGCAACAACTGCAAACCCAAGTCCAACAGCTTGCGCGAAACGTGGTGGTTGTGGATCTTCAAATTTGGTTGCCGGCTTAAGGCGTGGTTTTACCAGATTCTTAAATAGCAATCCATACGGTTGAGCATGCGGACCTACTAAAGCGCCGATTGCAAATGCAATCGTTTGAACAACCAACAAAGCGGTGGAAAGCGCGGTACCTTGCGTTAAGAAAACAATTGCAAGAACGACGGTGGTTACTGCAGCTCCGAATCTCGGGCCACGAACATCTAGTTGCTGGTTCGACATTTCTTCTCCTTGAATGTTGGGTTGATCAGATTTAGAACTGATTAACAACATGCAGATACCGAGCGGCGACCTAGATCAACCACACGGCGTCGAGTAAGAGTTTGGAACATGGGCGGGAGATTAAAGAAGAAATAGCTGAGCTATCAGATTCCGTCATTTAACGGACTTTGGGTGCAAAAACTTCGCAATTGGAAGTCTTTGGCATTAAATCACTCTCAAATAGTGGCTGCGAGGACCGAGATCAACTCATCTTGGCGCGGTACGCCAACCGCGCGATTTCGCACCATGCCGTCCTTATCAAGTATCAAGGTAGTTGGGGTGCGTGAGATTTCGAGAGTGCGAACCAGTTCTAGATGAGACTCTGCATCGATTTCAACGTGGCTTACCCCATCAATGATTGAAGCAGTTTTTGAAAGCACAACTTTGGTGGTTCGGCAAGGGGCGCAGAATGCAGATGAGAATTGCAAGAGAGTAGCTTTTTCGCCAAGGGGCGCACCGATTTGTTTTTCGGTTACAACTACTCGGTGATTATCCACTTTAGTTCTTCCTTCATCCCACCTGCGAAATAAACCAAAAGCGCTTGCGGCAATCAAAATTGCGAGTAACCAATAGGCATTATTCATTATTGGTCCACGCTCTTTTTGATCCAAGCTGCAATTCGGTCAACTAAAACTTCGGTTGTCGCAGATTCAGCATGACCCATTTCAGTTTCAAACCAATATTCAGACTTGGAATTTTCAACTGCGCTGGCCCGTTCGGCCAAAGTATCACCATGATGTTTTGGAAAATAGTCATCGTATTTTCCTTGAATAATCAAAAGTGGTCGCTTGGCGATTACCGAAACTGAATCTGCCGGATCTAGTGGTTGAATTTCATGGCGGTTGAGCGCGCGTTCATCTGGCCAAGTGTTTTCACCAAGTCGAACTCGACCGGACTTCTCAAGAAACTTTTGGCCAAGTCGGTATTTGACCACCGTATGCATAACCCGCATATTTCTTGAACCGCGGTACCACCAATGTGAAACGCCACCGATACTAAGTACGGCATCTGGAATATTTTTGACAACTAAACCTTGGTCATAAAGTGGAACTTCTTTATTTTCAGATTGCAAAGTTGCAAGTGCAGCCGTTCTAACCACACTCGCTGCACCCATTGAAAAACCAACCAAAACTATTTTGCGCGCACCAAGCTCTTTGGCCCATTCCATCGCCGCATCAACATCTTGCACTTCTAAATGTGAAAGGGTGCAAGTGCCACTGGATTTTCCGTGACCTCGTTGATCGATTGCAATGACTTGGAAGTATTTTTCAAACCAACCGAGTATCCGAGCATGTGAACCGTGCTTATGTCCGCCGGTAATTCCGTGGACAACCACCACCGCAATATCGCCAGAACCACGCCTGGTTGCATAGATTGATTGACCATCAGCAGTGCGCAGGTAGCGCTCTTCCAAAGGCACCGACCAACGCTTTTTCGCTGGTTTTTCTGCTGTGGATGGGCTACTCATAGGGGCGTATGATTCCACCTTTATTGGGAGGGAGCGACATGTCGAATTTGCTCCTGCTCACCCGCGCACTCACCCCCTCATCTGAAGTTCTTCCCGCTCTTGGCTTGCTCTCACACCATGTAAAAGTGATGACCCCAGAAGTGAGCGTTTTATTAGACGCACCGCCGGTGGATGCAATCTTGATTGATGGCCGTCGTGACCTGCCGGCAGTTCGTAGTTTTTGCCGTTTGCTTCGCACCACGGGTGTTAGTGACCCAGTAATTCTGATTACCACTGAAGGTGGGCTCGTTGCGGTCACAAATGAGTGGGGCGTAGACGATGTGGTTCTTGAAACCGCCGGTCCAGCTGAAGTTGAAGCTCGCTTGCGGTTGGCAATGGGCAGACTGGCTGCGCTAAATGGTGAATCAAACAATCAAAACGAAATCCAAGCTGGCGAACTTCACATCGACGAAGATTCATACACCGCAAAACTTCGTGGCAAACCAGTAGATCTAACTTTCAAGGAATTTGAACTGCTTAAATATCTAGCCCAACATCCGGGCAGAGTTTTTACTCGCGCCCAGTTGCTTCAAGAAGTTTGGGGCTATGACTATTTCGGTGGCACCCGCACTGTCGACGTTCATGTTCGTCGACTTCGCGCAAAACTTGGTGTTGAAAACGAATCGATGATTGGCACTGTTCGAAATGTTGGATACCGATTTACTCCACCTCGTTCTGAAGATATTTCAATCGAAACTCCAGTTCTAAATTAGCATCATGGATGAACTAACAATTCAGGTTCATCAAAATCTAGATGAAGCACATTTCAAAAAAATCCAGCACCTCCTAAACGCTTGCGCAGAAATTGATGGTCTGAACCCATTTTCCGAACACGCAATCTTGCATATGCAATATGGCAAAGAAACTGAAGTTAAGCACTACTCGTGCTATAGCGATGGCCGACTTGTTGGATATGCACATGTTGATTCAAGCGACTTGGTACTTGGCCCAAATGTGGAAGTGGCTGTCTTGCCAGATTTTCGTCGACACGGAGTTGGTAAAAGATTAATTGATGAAGTAGTGATCAAACATGACCAAAGACCAATTCGACTTTGGGCACATGGTTTAACAACTGGAGCCGCTGCGCTGGCTGCAAATTGCGGATTTGAACAAATTCGAACTCTCTGGCAAATGCGCAGATCACTAATCACCCCTATTCCCGACCCATTGTTTCCGAGAGAACTAGATATTCGAAAATTCAATTCTTCGACAGATATAGATGCATGGATTGAATGCAACCAAGCTGCTTTTGCGTCACATCCAGAACAGGGACGGTGGACTATTACAAATCTTCAGCATCGATTAAGTGAATCTTGGTTCGATCCAAATGGATTCAAAGTCGCAATTTTTGACGGCAAAATCGTTGGATATGGCTGGACAAAAGTTGATGCCGTTAGCGCTGACTCAAAGCTTGGCGAAGTTTATGTAGTTGGGGTACATCCAGATTGGCAAAACCGCGGGCTTGGTCGTGCATTCACACTAGATGCACTCTGTTTCCTGCGAAGCCAAAATCTCAACAGCGCACTTTTGTATGTAGACGCCGAAAATCAACCGGCCATCAACTTGTATGAATCAATCGGTTTTGCCCACTGGGACACAGACACACTTTTTCAGCTTGATTAGTTTGCGGCTTTAGTTAATCGGTCGCGAATTGCTACGGCAATGTCATCACCCTGCGGTAACACTGCAATCACGTTTTGTAATCCTTGGTTATCGGCTTCCCGTAATGCTTCGTAAAGAATCTGGGCATAGTCACTATTGTTTTGCGGCATTGCAAGTCGAATACAGCCGTCTGGGGTGCGAAGTTTTTCAGGTGCAATAAAACCAACGAAGTTTTTCTCTGAAACTCTTTCTAAAAGTTCATTAACATCGGCTTCAGATTCAGCCAATAAAACTCTTGCATTAGGAGCGTAATGCGATGCTAGAAGTCCAGGTGCTTTAATTTCAGCTATTTCCTCGTTTGTACTAGTTGATTTCAACGCTTCATCAATATCAGATTGCGAAATCGCGCCAGGGCGCAAAACTTTAGGATGCGAAAGCGTGCAATTAACAATCGTTGATTCGACTCCAACTTCACAATTTCCGCCATCCAAAACAGCATCGCGTGAAGAATCTAAATAATCCATTAAATCCGAAACCACATGCAAAGCTGAAGTTGGACTTACCGATCCAAACCGATTGGCACTTGGGGCCGCCACACCAGTTTTAAGTTCTCGCAATATTCCAAGCGCAACTGGATGCGATGGCATGCGAAGTGCAATTGTGTCTTGACCGCCAGTTAACCAATCACCTGCAATTTGTTTTCGCTTCACTATCAATGTCAGAGGTCCTGGCCAAAACTTTTCGGCCAAGGTTCGAGCTTGATCAGAAATATCAATTCCCCACTCATCTAGTTCCGAGACAGAACCAATGTGGACAATCACTGGGTGATCTAATGGACGGCCTTTGACTTCATAAATTCGTCTTACAGCATTTTCATTTGTCGCAATTGCAGCAAGACCATAAACAGTTTCAGTTGGAAGTCCAAGTAGACCGCCAGAGCGCAAAACATCAACTGCCTCGGCAATTTGACCGCTGTTAAGTACTCGGACTGAACTCACGAGTCCATGGGCGCAGAGGTCTAGGTACGAGGTACCAATCCGATGCCAGGCAGCGATGTGACTGGGATTGGATCGGTGAGTTCACCTACAAACTCTCCATTTTCATGGTCTCTAAATCCGAGCATGAACCATTCACCATTATGTTGAACAACGCGTGCTGCATAAACAGATGGGTGTGGGAATTTGGTTGCATTTTCAATATCAAAAGGTCCAAGAATTGATTCGCCAGTCGCGCTGAACATACCGCCAGAATTAAATTCACCAAATTTAGCTTTAGATGCATCGCTCAATTCGCGGTAACCACAGCACCAAATCAAAGTTGGTACGCCATCGATAACTTCAACTTGGAAAACTTCCATCTGCCCAAAACCAGAACCTGAATTTGTTAGTGGCGGTTGGGCTTCCCAATTTCGCATGTCTTTACTTGTTGCATGTCCGAGAACACCGCGATCAAATGCTTCACCTTCGTTTGCACGTGCAGTAATGAACATGTGCCACAAGCCATCTTCGGTTTTGAAAACCCATGGATCACGCCATGCCTGATCGTGCCAAATGTCGAAGTCCAAAGTTTCGTACCATTTTGGATCCGGTTCGGATATTGCCTCGGTTGAAACTTTTGTCCAGGTGATTAAATCTTTAGATGTTGCAGCACCAATTCGTTGGTATTCGCCGCCATCCTCGCGTGAAGTGCCGGTGTAGAACATCCACCAAGTGCCATCATCTGCTTTTACTGTGCTACCGGTCCATGTTGTCCAAGAATCAAAAGCAGGTGGGTTTGAAATTGCTAATGCATCAGCCACCACAGTCCAGTTTTTCAGATCTTTTGAAATTGCGTGACCTACGTATGGATGACGATGACGTCGATTCGGATCTCCAAGTGCTCGTGAGGCCCTTAAGTAGAAAGCATGATGGTTTTCACCATCAAACACATACCAAGAATCCCAAATCCAACTGTCTTCAAGCTTTAACATCTTTAACCTTTAACACCACTACTTGCTACGGACGATACGAATGCGCGTTGGAAAATAATAAACACCAACAAAATCGGAATTGTAATTAATGTGGAATAAGCCATGATCTGTCCCCATGGCATTCCTTCATCAGTACCGCTCGCAAAGAAGTAATCCAAACCAACCTGAACAGGTCGCATAGATTCCTTTTGCACCGACATCACTGGCCATAAGTAAGAGTTCCAAACGGCTAAGAATGTCAAGATCGCTGAAGTTGCAAAAGCCGGGCCGGAGAGTGGCACGATAACTTTGCGATAGATACCGAAATATGACGCTCCATCAATGATTGCGGCTTCATCCAATTCTTTTGGAATTGTTTTGAAGTACTGAACAAATAGGAAGATTGAGAAACCGCTCGCAATAAACGGGACAATCTGCACAGAATATGAATTCAGCCAACCTTGCTGGAAATTTATGCCTGTTTCATCAAAGAAAACATATGGCATTTTGTTGACCATGAAGAGCATTGGCAGAGCAATGGTCTCAAACGGCACAATTAGTGTTGCAATCAAGAAGCCAAGCAAAACGCCTTGCCCCTTGAATTTTAGGCGTGCAATTGAATAGGCAGCCAAACTATTTACAAAAAGTCCAAGTCCTACAACCAACACTGATACAACGATTGAGTTTGTGAAGAAAGTAAAGACTGGTGTACGACTGAAAACGCCCGCATATTGCTCCAAGCTCACTTCGCCTACTGGCAAAAATGCACGCCAAGATCGCAAGTCGTCAAAGATTTGGAACTTACCTTTGAATGATGACATCACCATGAATATAAGTGGGAAAGAAAAAATCGCAGCTAAGAAGATTGCAGATGCGTACTTGAAAAACTTTCCAACGAATGCGTTTTTCATATTAATCACGATCCCTAGTTAGGCGACGTTGAACAATCGAAACAGTCACGACAATCGCGAAGAAGACAATTGCGATGGCTGATGAGTATCCAATTCGCTGATTTCTAAAGCCCTCGCGATAAGCGTGGTAAACAAGAGTGGTTGTTGAATCCAACGGTCCACCTTGAGTCATCACGTTGATTTGAGTGAACAGACCAAGCGCAGCGATACTGATTGTGACTAAAATGAAAATGAAAGTTTTGCGCAAACCCGGCCACGTTACGTGCTGGAATTGTTTCCAAGTATCAGCGCCATCTACTTTTGCAGCTTCATACAGTTCACCCGGAATCGTTTGAAGTCCAGATAGCCAAATCAACATGTGGAATCCAACACCTTGCCAAATGGACATCACCATAATTGCTGGCATCGCGGTCGTCGTATTACCTAAGAAACTTATGGGTTGATAGCCTGGAATCACACTTCCAAGCACCACGTTCACCAAACCAGATTCTTGGTACATGAAAATCCAGAGAATTGAGACCACAACCATTGAGGTAACCACTGGTAAGAAATATACGGTTCGGAAAAATATTCGACCACGAAGTTTTGAGTTCACTAGCAGTGCAAGCAGCAATGCAAAGCCACCTTGCAGAGGTGCAACTATGCCAGCGAAATAAATAGTGTTTTTAAGGGACTTCCAAAAGAGTGGGTCACCCGCAAGGATGTAAGAACCGGATTTTGCATCAGGGGAAACATCTTCAGAAAGAATTTGCATTCCTTCATAATCTGATCCGGAGCTTGGTTTGGTTTGATCACGAACTTGGTCGTAAAGCGTGTCAGCATCACCAGAAGATTGCGTGATATCTAATTTTGCAACTTTCAATAACTGAGAGAAGTTGTCTAGCCCGGTTACCCCTATTGGATTAGGTGAGGAAAGGCGAGCATCGGTAAATCCGAGGGTAAAAGCCAAGATAACTGGAGTGACTAAGAAAACCATTAACAGCAGAACTGCAGGCAATACGTAGTAGACACCGGCTCGCGCTTCTCTAGCTACCAAAGTGTGCTTAAAGAATGGAACACGTACCGCATTTATTTTGCGAGCGGTATGGCTCAACTTATCTCTCATATTTCCCTCAAATCTTTGGGAGATGGTGGCCGAGGAAAACCCCGGCCACCATCGCTACTTCAAACTATTTATTTGTAGTAGTTGTTGTCAGCTAGGTCGCCATCAATGGCGTCTGCTGCTGTATCCAACGAACGTTGTACATCTGCACCATTAATGATGTCAGCAACTGCCTTTTCAAAAGCAGTTGAGATGAACAAGTAAGCAGGAGTTTCTGGACGCTTCACCGCATAGTTGTTTGAGAAATCAACAAATGTTGCGAATGGGCCGCCAGCTGCGTAGTTAGGAACTTCAGCAGAAGCACCAGCTGTTGCAGGAATCAAACCAATGCGGTTTGCGAATGCAACGATGTACTTATCCTGAAGGATGTAGTTGATGAATGCGTTTGCGCCATCAACTTCACCACAAGAGCTTGAGATACCAAACTGCCATGATGCTGCACCGATCTTTGGACCGTTGCCGAAATCAACTGGTGGAAGGATCAAAAGATCATCGCCGTACTTCTCGTAAGCATCCTTAACTGCCCAGTTACCGTTGTACTGGATAGCAATTGTGCCGTTGACGAATTCAGTGCGGTCGCCAGTTTGCTTCTTGTTTGCGTAACCCTTGTTGAAGGTTCCTTGGAACCATTCACCGAATGCAACAGCTTCTGCACCGTTGACGATTCCGTCAGCAGATTCGTAGGTGTTGCGATCGATTAGGTCGCCACCGAATGATTGCAATAGTGGGCTATATGCGTATGGGAACCATTCGCCAGTCCAACCATTACCCCAGTCGATTGCATAGTCGAAATCGCCTGATGCATCTAGGTCAGCAAGAACCTTGTCGAATTCTGCTTGGGTCCATGGAGCATCAACTGTTGGTACACGAGCACCAATTGCTTCTAGGTATGAAGCACGGGTCAAGATACCTAGAGCTGCATCCCATGCACCTGCTGAGTAAAGCTCACCGTTGTAGTAACCCTTTGCACCTGCCAAAAGGCTGTCTTCTAGAGCTGAATCAAGGGTGATTGGTTGCATGTAGCCAGCCCATGCCCAGTTAGGCATGATTGGACCGTCGACATCGACGATGCAAGGAAGGCTGTCAGAAGTTGCAGCTGCAATGATTGAATCGTTGTATGACTCTTGTGGGAACTTTTCAAGAACAACCTTGTAGTCGCTTTGTGACTTGTTGAAGTCAGCAATTGCTTCTTCTACAGTTGCAATTTCTTGTTCGTTACCAGCAGCGTGTGACCACATGGTCACTTTTGTTGGTTCGGCATTGCTAGATGATGAACATCCAGTCAATGCAAGACCGCTTACCAAAGCGATCGCCACCAAGGAAGTTACTCTCCGCATGGTTTTTCCTTTTTCTCTATTTGAATGGATAGGTCCGCCGATCATTTAGTGGATCCTTGTTATCTTTCTTGAAACACTTGTACGAGGTGTCGAAACCGAACCTCTTACATAGATGTCACCAATGATGGCGACTGTTTCCGGCGGTAACTCATCTTCGTTTTCTACGCGATCGATGAGTCGTTCCGCTGCCAACCTACCCATTTCAAAATGGGGTAGTTCAACAGTGGTTAATCCGGGACGAAGTGCCCCGGAAATCAATTCGAGATTGTCGAATCCAACGATCGACAAATCTCCTGGGATAGAAAGTCCATGTTCACGGGCTGCTTCATAAACACCCATTGCTATCTGGTCGTTGTACGCTGCAATCGCAGTAATGCTCGGATTTCGTCCATAGAGCAGATTAAAACTGTTGTAACCCATTTCGGTTTCTGCATCTGCGCCAACAAAGATTGCATTCTTCTCTACATCCCAGCCATATTTTTTAGCTGCAATTTGAAATGCTTTTTTACGGCCTTTAACAGCTGGGTAATCTCGACCGTCAGAAATCAGACCAACTTCAGTGTGACCACTTTGACCGAGCAAATCCAAAACTTGCATAAATGATTTTTCTTCATCAGGAATAAATGAATCGGTTTTTATCTTTGTTGAAAATGCATCAGCAAGAACTAGATTCTTTGGCAGATTGTCTGGAAGTTCAATCCCGCGGTGGTAGTAGCTTGCAATAATCACGCCATCAACTCTGTGATCTGACATCAGTTCAAGACCAGATGCAATTGATTCTTTTGAAAAAGTTACTTCACTAAAAAGTAAGTCATAATCGCGAGCACGAGCGGCGCTACGCATACCTTCAACCATTGCACCTGCGTATGGTGTGGTTGCAACTTCAATACTTAATAGACCCAACACTCGGGTGCTTTGTTGGCGCAGACTTCTGGCCAAACGATTTGTTCTGTAACCCAGTTTGTCTGCTGCTTGTTTAACACGAAGTGCAGTTTCTTCGGTAAATCGATTTCCATCTTTGCCAGACAACACAAGCGAAGCAGTGGCGACTGAAACTTCAGCCAATTCACTGACTTCTCGAAGTGTTGCTCTTCTCGACATTGAACCACCGTTCGGGGTCTAGTTAGTTAAACGATTAACCAACAGGTGGCGGTATCTAAATACTCGGCAGCAGGCGTTGACAAGGACTTTTTGAGTTCGTTACAAATTCGTTGTAAAACGATTAACTACCGTGAAAAACGCTCACTTTGAGTAACCAAGAGGTGCAAATTCACTCTCGGGCGTGAGTCCGTTACCCTTCGCCCTGCACGATGGCCTTCGGCCAAAGTGTGGGCCTCTAGCTCAGTTGGTAGAGCAACGGACTTTTAATCCGTGGGTCGACGGTTCGAGCCCGTCGGGGCCTACAAGTACTTCTTCCAAAAATCCGCTAGAACATCTGCTGTTTGGACTGGATCTTCTTCATTTGGGCAATGGCCACAACCATTAATTACAGAAACTGGTGCTTTAAGTCGCGCCGCCAC
>JACCDO012370310.1_pt1 | contig 11505 bp, 8 predicted proteins | sample 7446101 | NCBI WGS metagenome assembly JACCDO01 (sample SAMN15323440, study PRJNA562643) | freshwater metagenome | isolation source: river surface water | place: USA:Blue River Watershed | collected 2017-08-16
CATTCATGTAAGATAGCAGTTGATCTAAACTTTTCACTCCTCCTGCCGATTTTACCTTCACTTTCCGAGGAAGATCCCTGACTGCATTTACCATTAGCTCTATATCTTCTAACGTAGCTCCAGTAGAGGCAAAACCGGTGCTCGTCTTTACATAGTGTGCACCAGCGCGTTCTACCAATTTACAACACTCTACTTTCTGTTCGTTTGTTAGATAAGCATTCTCCAAAATTACCTTAACATCATTCCCGCATGCAGCCTCTACGACAGCGCGAACTTCCTCTTCTACTTCTTTAATAGCACCTGAACGCAACCAACCAATGTTGATCACGAGGTCAATCTCAACCGCACCATCTTTCACAGCTTGTTGTGTTTCGAAGACTTTAACCGCTGTCGCACTGTTACCATGAGGGAACCCAACCACTGTGCCGACCAGTACATCACTACCTTGCAACTCACTCGCACATTGACGTATATCACATGGCTTGCAACAGACTGAGGCCACTCCATATTTCTTAGCTAATGCACAGCCCGCACTAACCTCCTCTCTTGTCATGTCCGGACGAAGAAGAGCATGATCAATCGTTTTTGCTACCTGCTCCAAAGTCCAGCCACACTTTGTCATTTTCTCTATTCCTTTTAAAAGGAAATATCTGGGCGTATAAATGTCACAATAGCAAAATCTCCGAGGGTGAGGAAAGAGGAGTAGCATGAGCAAAGTTGACCAAGACACAAAGCCTGATTGGAAGATTGCAAAAGAGGGACTGGTTTTATGTGATAATCGTTGTTTTTCTTGCAAATGCTGCAATCATGACTGGAATGACAAATCAACACTGGAATCGAGTTGGGGTCACTTATTTTCTGACGATGGACAGATAGAGTATGTCGTATACCAGCTACAAGATCCAATGCCGCTTTGCATAGAAGTTCCTCTTTGTCCTTGTTTGTTTCTTAATTTTGCTTTAATCGCTTGTACTAATGTGCCAATGAGTAGAGCTCTTGTTGTTGGATATGACAAGCGTAAAAACGAAACATTTGCGTGCGTAAGGGAAAAGTCATATTGCTCTGGTTGGGATTCATCCGTTCGTCACGAGGTATCGGAACTGACAGTAGCGGAGCCAGAGGGCTTCCTTTTTAAATCCACAGAAATTAGTGTATATTCAAGCGACTCTCGCCCTCCACTGAAAGTCAAGGTAACGGGCGGAAGTAAAAGATTTCCTGATTTAGAAGGCTTTGTAAAATATTGCAATAAGCTCTTGTCGAAGAGTAGAGGCGAGGGTAAGTTACAAGAAGCAGCCGTCTCTGGAATAGTTGAGCCGGCAATTGCAACGGCTGTCCCTTACACCGAACGCGATTCTATCGAGTTATCACAAGCAATGCCGGTACCAAGTGCGCCGCAAAAGTCACATGAAATGCAAAGGGATCCCATAGGGAAGTAACTAATGTGTTGTGGGCCGCGAAAATATATAACGATGTCTTCGCTCACGGCGCTTTCACAGCGAGGGGCCGTACATTGTTTTTGCAAGTGAAATTGGTGCTTTTTTTTTAGATCTTGTAAAGTCTCATTAATTACTGCGTATGTACAAGTGGTGCAGAGTTGCATTTTGATGAAACATTTTAAAGACAAAGACCATAATTACTATCCTTGCAAATGAAGATCTGTTAAAATTATTTACATACGAAACATTAAGTACACATCAATGACGCCAGACCAACCTTCATCACTTGAACAACAAAGCAGTGCACTTTTGTCGGTACTGTGGACTTTCCCAGATATCATCCCAAACCTCTCACAGCACTGCCTTCATTCATGAGAACACTTAGAAACGCTCATTCATGCGTTTAGCCACGTTACGCATTTGGTTATATACTTTGCCTGGTGGTGCACCAATAATGAGATTGCAAATGGCATCGCGGGCCAACTTGATATTGCTAAATGATCCCATAATGTGGACCTTTTGATCAGCAATTACAATACGCGTTCTCGTGGCATTTTCAATAGCAAATCGTGTTTTACCATCCTGACCTGCAATACGTCCAATAGCTCTGGATAAATGATCTCCTGCAAGCATTTTAACATCAGTGACCATAAAAGAATCCACATATAAATCATCTAATCTGAGCATGGCCACAGCATCTTGCACTTCGAATCCCATCATAAAGCACTCACAAAAATCTTGGCCTTTTTGAATGGCTCCAGGATCTTCTGTAAGTTCACTAGTCTTTAGCTCTACGCTTCTGTTTTGAGGATTGAATCTGATTTGCAACTTAAGGTATTCAACAATTGGGCTCATGAGTGTTTCCCATTGAGCACGCAAAGGTGTAAGACGATGTGGCGGGACACGAATTCTTCGATACTCTGTTTTACCTTCGTTTGCTGCTTGTGCAGACAAAGCTGGAAAATTTGGCTTGCTAGATGCTTCATCAGTCATTGTAGCATCGTAGTCTTCGTCCATATCCATATCATGATCTTGAGGGACCATTGCTGCCATGTTATACAGTTGAAAAGAGTAGATATAAACTTTATATGCTCAGCAAAATCAATAAGATGCAGAGAACTCGTTTCACAAATGAGTTCACTCACCGCTCTGATAAACCAAGATGAAGATTTTCACCTTGATTATAAGGCGATTTCGGCCCACACCTGGGAGCCGTCCTATCCGGCAGGCAGATGTGAAAGAGTCTCACAAAATTGTCTCATCTGTGATGGCAGCAAGAAAACTTTCTAAACCCTTAACTGGGAATGGCGGAACTATGCTAGGTCAAGTCTTTGATGATGACTCTGATTGTGAAAATGTTGAAAATGGATCACCAGTGCCTGGAGCAGGAAAAAGCCGTAGCAGTGGCACCGGCACTGTACGTAGAAGATCGTCTTTCGGTGGTGCACGCTTTAAGAACGAGGAAGAACAAGCGCGTATTGTCAACATGTATGCAAATATTATCAAGCTTAGCAGCGAAAACAAAATTAATGAAAAGAACTCTTGGGGTCTAGATCTCATTGACCACATGGGCAAGCTCATTAAAGCTGACAGCAGTAAGCAGCGTGGAGTTAACTTCCAGAAAGCTTCGTGCACATTAGATGCATCTATTAAGATATATGCTAACCGCGTTGATGATACGTATTCATTATCTCATCGTGTATTAGAATCCTTCTCAAGAAACGCAGATGGTGGTCGCTCACATGATTCCGATGAAGAGAATGCTGATCCTACCAAACCTAAGCGAGCAGCTCGTGTAGGTGCAAGCAAAGCATCTAGCCGTCTTAATATTGGGGATACAATTGAAAAGAATATAGACAATATTAACGCCAAAGAGTTAGAACATGATGTACAGGTAAGCCATCACTGCTTGTCATATCAATGCTTGTCACTGCATGTCATTTGTATATACGCAATAAATCTGTTTGCAGATTTATGTTGTTGATATCAATATCTTATCTAACTCATGATGCTCATCTGTACACCCCCCTCACCTTGTATCGCGCATCCTTTGATGGCTCGGCCGTGTTGAAATATCGCAGCTTGATCCTATGTTTCATACGATATCCAAATTGTTTGACAAAGGTGGGATGGAGGGTATGTTGATGTATAACCTTCGTGTAAATCCATATACTTCTAGCATGGCGTTGAACCAAGACGGCTTAGAAAACCCATTTCCGGTACAGCAAGGAGATCATGCGCCCACAGCTCCCTCTCCTTCGTCCTCATCCTCCGGATCCGGCTTGCTAGACTTGACAGCTTTAATCAATGCTTCTCAACTAACAATGGCTGATTTAAGCGAACTTACCATCTGCCCTCAACTGGGCATCTACCGAACGCAGATCCATTGCCAAGGACAAGTGCCTTCTGCGGCCGGCGAAGGAACCATTAACACAGGAAGTTTAAATCCGGTAGATTTTGTTGGATCACATTTCCGCAATGTAGAGACTACAGATGCACCACTTTTAGGTCCTTCTGTTCATTCTCTGACCCGAGACTTAACAGTAATTCCGTTCGCAGACATGAGCGCTGAGATGAAAACCCACACTTTTGCGAACCCAACGCATGCTTACTTCGATGGTATGGCTGCGATGATAGCCCCCGTAGCGCCAGTTCCAGATATGGGGCTATTTAATAAAGAAGTCGCGTATGACTATGCTGATAACGATGATGTCGGTGACATTGCAGAGACCGTGCATGGCAATGATATTGACGACTGCGACGAGGATGGAAACTATGTTGCCTCAGAGCGTCGGGCTACAATGGCACCAGCAGGTGGTGCAATGAGTTCAGAAGAATCAGGAATGAGTAATAAACACAACGCACGTCAATCGATGCTACAAGTAGCAGATGTCAATGGCAAGGATGACTCCGTCATGCCTGCGAGCAAGATCCAGTGGGATGCAGTAAATGGCAATGTTGAGCTAACGCAAGCAGATCTTTTGACAGTTCCTGAGATGACATTACATAATAGCTTAAACGAGGTCATTGCTAGTGGCGCTGTTGCTCAGGAAACAGGCGAGTATGCATTTTTCGACATTTCCGCACTCATGGCCCAAGGTGCAGGAAATGACTGGGCGGGCGCTAAGCACTGGAAGCGCGGTGCTGCACGAGCTACACGAGCAAGCACACGTGTTGCAGAGTCATCCAAAGTCAATACAGAGTCCAGTGACAATGTCACAGAAGTTGGTGCTGATGCGGATGAACCTGCAACTGGCAAAAAGGGATCGAAGGCCTCACGTAGCAAGAAAACTGGCCTCGAAATCGACTTCACTGCCCTCGCTGAAGGAGATCACAGTGCTCGCTGCTACCCGGCAGAAATCCTATTTAAAGCTCCCGTAAGTCGTAGCACTACTTCCAACACGACGTTGATGACTGCTGCGGCGATATCGAAACAGAATGACTCTGCTGATGCAGGAGAGTATTTCCTGCCGGTCGATTCAAAATTGCTGCCTAAAGATCTATGTCGCTTGTTTTTGGTCCCTCGTATGGTAGTACCCCCTGCGGCACTGTCTCACATGATCAAATCGTCAGGCGCTTCGACGAAGGGCAAGGACGCATCATCCTCGAGCAGTGCTGCATCACAAGATCTTATCGGGGGACAGCGCAATGCGGATGAAACCTCTCGTTTTGGTGAAGCATTGCCCTCAGATGAGACAGCGGACATGCAGTATGGTGCAGCGGATGACCTTGACTATGATAACGATGACTTGTATGCGCAAATTCAAGCTGCCCAAGCACTTGAACACAGCTCTGCCGCCGATGCGTTGGCTATAGATGATGCCCTTCCAGATACACAGCCTAATGCAGCCGTGTTGCAAGATAACCTGAATAATTCCAACATGCATGTATCAGCCGCTTCGTTGACAATCGACGAAAGCAAATTGGTTAAAGCTGGGCGCAAAGTAGGCAAGATCGACATCGGCTACTCCTCCATAGCGAAACGCATCAACGTCAAGCAGCTTAAAGTAGACATTTGGCAAGAAATTGCACAGTTAGCAGGTGTTGAGCGTGAAAACATACACAAAAACATTGCACATGAAAGCGAAGAGAATGAAAATGCTCCGCCTGCGGCAGACTTTCATGCCACTGTATGTCAAGCACCATCGGAGATCGCAGACAAAAGTTCGTATTGCGATGGAAAGCAAATGAGTTTTCAGGGTCTTGTGAATGATCTGGCTCTACGCCAAAAGCAGAAAGATGTCTCTGTTAGCTTTTATTTTATATGCCTGCTACATTTAGCCAATGAGAAGACCCTGAAAATAACAGACAACGACTGTTTGGATGACCTGATCGTCTCCAAAGATTAGGGTTAGGACACGAGCTCATTTGTATTTTAATAAAGAATGAAGACTGATAGAGTAAATGTGTATGCTTTGTTATTTACAACTATGTAATACCTATAAAGTATATGCCACGCGCCTGATTGGATGCAAAAGCAGGACACTCAGCCCACCAACGATCCCTCTGCAAATCCGTCGCGGAAGCCACCCGCTTTCGTTCCCTCCCGTGTGGTGTCCTTAATAGCACTAGCAAATCCACACTTTTTTCTATGCTCTACAAGGCCTCGAATTGCTACTTGCTGATGCCGCAAAATATGTACACCATCGAGAAGCTTCAATGAGTCGCTGGACGCACCGATTGCTTCGTCTCTATATTTTAAGGCAGTAGCGCACGGATTGCCCAAAAAGGTTGCTTCTTCAAGGTACTGCAAGCCTATGACGGCAGCGATTTCTGCAAGATCTGATACATTATTATTACCAGCAAACAATTTCCTTAACATGTGAAGAACCCCAAATGGTCTTAAAAATTGGATCGAATTTCCACTGATTTCCAAAACCTGCAAAAATCTACCCAGTACAGCTAGCGATGCTGGATCAAAGGATAGACCTGTAAACGAAGGAATACGTTGGTCTCGAACATGCAACTCCTCCAACTTTTCGCACTCTTCTAGCCCGGAAACATACTCAATCTCGTTCTCGTCAAGATACAACTTTCTGAGAGATGGCATTGGTAAATGTGGTATTTCTTTTATTTTATTGTTTTGAAGAAGCAAATACTGCACAATTCCTGCAAATTCAAGATTTTCTATAGCCTCGATCTGATTGTCGTATAAATATAATACTTTTAGATTTGTACAAGAATCTAGGTTCTCAATTCGTCTTATGCGCTTTCCCTGAAGGTGAAGATGCGTCACACGTTGTAGATATTGCTCGGTAGATTCTTTGGACGACTTTGTAAGAGATGTTGAGCGCAGCACCAAGTCCTGAGTGATACGCCTCGGTTTTTGAGGTTTAGCGTCCTCATGTTTCTGTCCGTGAGACATGCTTTGCTTGTGATAAATATGCGATATCAGATCACTAGAAAGCTTTCAAATAACAAAAAACGCTACAGTGTAGATGCTTATGTTAGTTTCAACCGCGAATTCCGATTTGTACTGAAACCTTCCTTGAACCTCGATAACCGCAGTGTGAAGCTTTGCATGTACAATGCTGTGAAGATCCCTCCTCAGGGATGAGCTTAACCAAAGCTTTTTATTATTCAAACGATCCTCATGAATAAAAGTCCTAAATTTTTAGCATTTGTTGCTGCGACTGCTGCCATCGGCGGCTACACTGGTCAAGTAGCTTGGTCAACCTCTTCACATCAACATTTGTTACAAACGACTCAAAAGCATCGCTTGCAATTCAGCCCAGGCAGTGCAGACGAAATTCTGTTGGATACTTTAAAAACTGGTGATATTCTGTTGTTCAGCCGACGTTGGTATTACTATCATTTACCTCAGGCTTTGTACATTCTGGTATATCAAAACGTCTTTGACACAGAATACGATCATATTGGGATATGTGTATGTGACAAATATGGGGAGCCTGCTATATTAGAGAATACCTTTTGGGGGGGATTCAAGCTGCGGCCGTTTAACGAGCGTATAGTTCATAGCCGCTCCCATCAAATTTCACTCTTGACACTTCAACCCAGGGAGGACGATGTACCTAAAGATTTAATACCCGCACATCGCACGGGACCTCGTCCATTGCGGAGTAAATTAGTACCAGCCGAAGTGCGCAATGCATCTCTGCGGGCATATGTGGAGTCTTTACTCAAAATGCGCAAAACGGCTGAACAAGTATTTGAAAAACCAGAGCGGGTAGGAGAATTTTCAACTTTGAGTGGTGGCGGCTTATCAGAGATATGCGCGTTGCTACTGGGTGACGGGTGCTATAACATGCAGCTATTGCGGGCGGTATACAAAGCGATGGGGCTTGATGTAGAGCTGAATGACATGAGTTCCGCTGCAAATGTTGCCCACAAGTTGGCCCCTCATGATCCAGCTTCTGCACCCCCCTCTAGCTCTGGTCTTTCTGCTGCCACATCAAATACTGCTATAAACGGGAGTGCTTCATCCCACAAATGGCCTCATTTTGCCAGTTGTGCATCTCTTGTCACAGGTGCTGTCACTCTCATGGATCGGGCGTATGGGGAAGGAGCGCTGACGACACCGAGATCGTTATCGCCTCGCATCGTTAATGTACGTATGAAGTAGCTGTATATCCTGTGTTCATGGTGTAAGTAGTAAATTTGTATTGACCACTCTTTTCTCTGCTCCTGCAGACGTCGTCCAATAGATGCGACCAAATATATCAAATTTATATATGAAAATTTACAAAAAAAACTAAATAAATACAGCAACATCGACACATTTCCGGTAAAGCCTTACCCGATTATCTTGCATTGCATCTGTAAAGCACGCGCTGACTCAAACACTCAATCGGGAAATGACCTAACAATCGTTTTCGAAAATAGCGACTTCATTTGCTTGACTTTGACGAGTGATTTGAGGCACTTTGCCTTGAATGAGAACTGCAGCATAAAGCTGCACTGTATGACGCACCAAGATATCGCTTCGCTGTATCCGTCGCGGGCATTTTAGCTTGTTTCTTAAATGTAGAAAACGCCATCAAATCGTGGCCTTTGGATAAAGCAACGTTTGGTGTTATCAAAATATTAAACGTTGCTTTGGAACGCGAGGCAAGACTCTCTTCCGCTATACGATTATGGTCTACATCTCGAACTTGCATTTGAAGCATTTCTCGCGGAGATTGGGTTTCATCGTCAATATCTCCAAGGGCTTTCCTCTTTTTACTCGCGCTAACATGCGTTGCATTTGTTAATTCTCGCCACAACGTTTTACAAAGGTCGACTGTCAATTCTTTGTGTCCGTCTTTTTTTAGCACACTGCTTATAAAAGAAAAATCTATCGTGTCGGATTCTACGTCTATACAATCTGTACAGTGTTTCTGAATCGCATCACACACCAAGTGCTGATAATTAATTTTATCAGCAGACTTCGACATTCTATCAGATCTTGAGAAGTCTTATATATTATTGTTTAAAAGAGAAAATGGGAAAGAAAATGTGTTTCTGCGATAGACTTCTTTTAAAAGAAGTCTAGAAGTCGAGAAGTCTTGGTCTTTTAAAAAAACCCAAAGTAAAGGTTTGGGTTTAGGAAGGTGGAAAGCAAAACTTGAGAGACAAAAAGACAGTTCTCCCCGCAAGTTGCAATACCAGTAACTCTGGGGTGAATCGAGGTAAAATCTTGGAGGACGTAAAGATATTTTGTTGTTTTCTCAATTTATCCCGCTTTATTAAATCCTGGTGGCATCATGGGTAATCTAGCTCCTGGTCCAATTTTGAATGTGGCACTTTACACGTATTATGTGGGAATTTTTATTAATGTCGTTGCAAGTCTAATGACGCTTGCGCTGATTTGGTATATGCGTAGAAATGGGTCTTTGAGATTGAATCTTTATCTCAAATGTGTGCTTTTATTGACGTTTCACCAGACGATTTACGACATGGCACTTAATTTCACATATATTTGCGGCCCTGCAACGGGAAAAAAGACGTGTCACATGCTGCACACTTTTGGTTACACGTTCGGGGGAATCGGAGCAGCGAGCTATGCATTTTTGCTCATAGCGGCAACCACGTTCATGGTTCAATATGCTAGACAGCCTACACAATTCGAGCAAAATGCAATGTTTGTTATCTTGGAAGCCTTGATTCTCACATGGGCTGTCATTCAATGCATAGGGGGGTATAACTCATATGATCATCCTACACAATATGCGAACCTGCTTGTGATCTATTCTTATGGGCGTCTAGTAATTATTGGAATGACGGCGATATTGCTAATATTTCTATACTATAGGGTCAGACAAGTAACCAGTGTCGCAGACAGAGGCAGCAGCCCATTATACCATCTGGTGAAGAAGCTCGTCTGGTATCCGATCGTGCAAATTGTGTGTCGTCTGGGAGCCACGGTATACAACCTCACTTTCAAAGCCGCCATCGACAGCTTTCCTAACAATGCAGGAGGAGGACAAATTGTGTGTTTATATATGTACGTGTTCTTTACACCTCTTGCTGGTCTAGGAGGACTTCTGGTCTTCCTCTACATGCAGCACGGAGCCTGGGAGAACTTAAAACGCATGTTAAGTTGTCAGTGTAAAGTGGACTCCGCGAAAGCTACCGATGAAATCCCTCCGACAACCTCCCCACATTCATCCATTAAACGCGTTATCTCGAAGAAAGATGAATCCAACACTATTTTGGAAAATGTCGAATATGATGAAAATACCCGCAGAAGCGAACTCGACGACGAGTCAGGAATGGACTACATGTACACTTCTCCTTCCTCGTTGCAATCGATGTCGACATTGAAAAAGCATAATTCCAATCGAACTTTATCTACCAAATCCACTGTTTCAAGTTCGGATAGCGTGTACGGCAGTCTCTCGTCCATGGACGAGGGCGACCTCATGCGCCTGTACCTCAGCGAAAATCAACGGACACGCAGTACCTCCACGGCAAATAGAGAGTCGTCATCACGTGGAACTACAGATAATAGACCAGTTTCTGCAAAATCAGTGGCAAGCGGACCGGATAGCGGGGCGATCAGCCTGGGACACCTGACCCATGCAAGCCAGCCAAGCTCGTCTACCATTGGTCAGAATCCACTTCACAATATCGCGCAGAGTCGCGTGTGAAAAGTGTTCGTAAATGGACAATCGAATTCATATGCTTATTATAAATGTTGTATATGATTAATTAGGCTGCTAATGTACATGTTTTGAAGTTGCTGGGGTGGACATGTGTTTTGTCCTAGACTCGCCGGCTAGCGTAGCGTAGGCTCCCCGTGTGGAATTTAGGGCGTTGCAATCTAAGATTAACGTATGACTTTAGCGTACTATAGACCGTTACGTTACATAGGTATGCGTGTATGATTTTGGATTGAAAAATATCGTAAATATTCATAATTATACTCCTCTACACCTTCTATGCTCACACTATGCACAGAAACGATATGGTACATATTCTCATCAATTCTCTGTGAATCTTACTCGAAATAGCAATTGGCCATTGTATGCAAGCACTCTGCCACCTCCGCGAAGTCATCGGCACCAAAGCCTGTTTTACTCAGCTGAGCATGCACTGCAGAACTGCTGTAGCTTTGTTTCCACGAAGTTGCCATGCGATTTAAATAGCAGCCTAAGTCACTATCTACACCAATTGCCGATAAAACACTAACGCTCAGGCAACCGCGTCCCGCTTGACCCTGCTCGGCTGTCACCGAGGCAGAGATTAACGACTCAGCCAGCCCGAATTCATTGGTCACTACAAAGAAATGAGGGAAGCTTTTCGACAAATATATTGCAGTCTGCCGTTGCACACATGTGATCACAAGATATCGAGAGGGTGCTGATCGAGCGAAGAGAAGATGCCCGAAGTTGTCGTGGGATGGCCCGCGTACGGTCACGACATTAGAGAGCCGTACAAATCTCTGAGATGTCTCTTCTTCGCACGCTTTTTGCAATGCAGCGTTTGAAGGTTGATTTCGTGACTGATTGTGGGTCGCTGCGGACAGAGACATCATGAAGGGATTCAACGTACCACGCAACGCGGCGTTGAATGCCCCTGTCGTTTCTGTGTTACGTACCTCAGAATCCTCTGCCCTTTGATCTTCTGC
>JACCDO010061828.1_pt1 | contig 11504 bp, 11 predicted proteins | sample 7446101 | NCBI WGS metagenome assembly JACCDO01 (sample SAMN15323440, study PRJNA562643) | freshwater metagenome | isolation source: river surface water | place: USA:Blue River Watershed | collected 2017-08-16
AGAACAGCCAAGTTGATCATGGTTAGTGCAACAAAAAGAGCACTGTGCACAGCCTTTTTGCTGAAAACCATTCCGAGAGCACCAAGTACTGAGAGCACAGCGCAGGTCCAAAAAGCAAAAGCCATTTATTTCACCTCGCCTGCATTGTTGATGCCGGCACGAGCTGCTACTTCAGCAATTTGCGCATCAGTTGCACGAGAAATTTTGCCTTGGTAGTAGTCACGTTCAGTCATACCTTCAACCATGCTGTGTGGAGCCGGCGCCATGTTTGGCATCAAAGGTGCGAGCAAATCTTGCTTTTCGAAAATCAAACTTTCACGAGTTTGGTCTGCAAGTTCGAATTCGTTTGTCATGGTTAACGCACGAGTTGGGCAAGCTTCAATGCAAAGTCCACAGAAAATGCAACGTAGGTAATTGATTTGGTAAACCCGACCGTAACGCTCGCCTGGTGAGAAACGTTCTTCGTCAGTGTTATCTGCACCTTCAACCAAAATTGCGTCAGCCGGGCAAGCCCATGCACAAAGTTCGCAACCAACACACTTTTCCAAACCATCTGGGTGACGATTTAGTTGATGGCGGCCATGGAAACCTGGCTTTGGTGGGTATTTATTTTTTTGTTCTGGGTAGTTCTCCGTGTTCGGCTTTTTGAACATGGTGGAGAAGGTCACCCAGAATCCACGAATTACTTGTGGCACACGAGACATCTTTAGGACTCCTCAACCTGTAAAGCCGATTTCTCGGACTTCAAAACTTGGCCTGGCAGTGGTGGAACTGGATGTCCACCAGCAAATGGATCGAATTCTTCAACTTCATCTTCGACTAACTCAGCTTCGCGCTTCTGGCGACGATTCTTTACTTCTTCAGCAATCCAACTGATGAAAAGCAAGACAGTTAGCGGAATTAGTAACCAACGGGCTGCACTTGCAGTATCGAAACCTTCAATGTTGCGAGTTGCACGAGCTGCAGAAACAATCAAAATCCAGCCGATTGAAACTGGTAGCAAAACTTTCCATCCAAATTTCATAAATTGGTCGTAGCGCAAACGTGGAAGTGTTCCGCGCAACCAGATGAATACGAAAATGAATACGGAAATTTTGCCGAAGAACCAAAGCATTGGGAACCAGCCGGTGTTTGCACCTTCCCACAAAGAGATTGGCCATGGAGCGCGCCATCCACCGAGGAACAAAGTAGTTGCCATTGCAGAAACAGTGACCATGTTGATGTATTCAGCCAAGAAGAACAATGCGAACTTCAATGATGAATATTCAGTGTGGAAACCACCAACCAATTCACCTTCAGCTTCAGGAAGGTCGAAAGGCGCACGGTTTGTTTCACCGACCATTGCCATTACGTAAATCACGAAAGATGGAAGCAACAAAACGATGAACCAAGTGCTCGCTTGAGCAGCCACAATTTCCGAAGTTGAAATTGAACCTGCATACAAGAACACTGCGACAAACGAAAGTCCCATTGGGATTTCGTAAGAAATCATTTGCGCACTTGAGCGTAGACCACCAAGCAGTGCGTAGGTAGATCCAGATGACCAACCTGCAAGAACAATTCCGTAAATTCCAATCGATGCAATCGCTAGTACATACAAAACAGAAACTGGGAAATCAGTAAGTTGCAACGGGGTCACAGTTCCGAAAATGGAAACTTCTGGACCGAATGGAATTACCGCAAATGTCATGAATGCAGGTACAGCCGAAAGCACTGGCGCTAACCAGTAAACCGCTTTGTCTGCAGTTCGCGGAACGATTTCTTCTTTCAACGCAAGCTTGATGCCGTCCATTAAAGATTGCAATGAACCGCCAGGTCCAACGCGATTTGGTCCAACGCGCATCTGCATCCAAGAAACAACTTTGCGTTCCATGATGATGGTAATCAAAGTTACAAGTACCAAGATTACGAAGATGCCAACAGCTTTGAGTGCCACTAGCCAAAGTGGATCGACTCCAAACGCCGAAAGACCATCAGCGATTAGATGATTCATTGTCCACCTCCGCGCTTGATGGTGACGACATTTCCGTGGGCCGCACCTAGATTCTGACGAACTTTTGCATCTCCAGAATTAGTTGGTAGCCAGACTGTGTTTTCTGCACCTTCAACAAAAACTGCTTCCACAGTTATTGATCCGAGTGAAGTTGAGACTTCGACCAAATCACCTTCAGAAATTGAATGAGCTGCAGCTGTCTTTGGGTTAATTCCAGCAATTACATTGCGAGCAGTTGCAGCCAAGAAAGGTTCACCTTCTTGCAATGCACCATCGTCAATCAATTGGTTCCAAGTGCTCAAGGTCAAACCTTGCGCGGCATCAGCCCCATGAGTTGGTGCTGAAATCCGTGTAGCTGGGGATTCAAACTGAGCAAGTTCTGCGCGAAGTTGTGCAACATCTTGGCGACCAATGATTACATCCATTGCATCAGCAATCATTGCAAGCACGCGCGCATCGGTGAGTTTGTTGTGTTCACGAATTGCTTGACCAAATCCGCGAGCACGACCTTCCCAATCTAAGAATGTGCCGGATTTTTCAGTTACAACTGCAACTGGCAAAACCACATCAGCAAGTTCAGTCACACTTGATGGACGAACCTCGAGTGAAACCACAAAAGGTGTGTTTTCGATAGCTTTCAATGTGCTAGCTGCATGTTGAGTATCTGCAACATCAACGCTAGTGATCAACAAGGCTTTCAATTCACCATTTGCAGCCGCATGCACAATTCCACCGAAATCACGACCAGCTGATTTTGGCAATTCACTTTCTTCAACTGCCCAAATTTGAGCAGCCTTTGCACGGGCAGCTGCATCACTCAAAGAATTTCCATTTGGAAGTAGACCTGGCAAAAGACCAGCATCTACCGCTCCACGATCGCCTGCACGACGTGGAACCCAAGCCAACTTTGCGCCAGATTCTTTAGCTTTGTTTGCAACTTGTGAAAGCAGACCAGTAACTGATGCAGCTCGCTCGCCCACCAAGATGATGGTGTTTGCATCAAGTGACAATCCTGAAAGTGCAGCAACTTCGTGACCAGCTTGAGTTGAGATTACATTTGCATTCAACTTCTTATTTCCAGAAGTTACGTGCGAAGTAATTGCAGTGACTTTTGTGCGACCGCGACGAACTGCTTTGCGTAGTCGCAACTGAATCATTGGACTTTCATCTTCTGGTTCAAACGCAACTAGCACTACATGCGCGGCTTTTTCTAAGTCTGCATAAGTAACACCAAGTCCGGTACCTGCAACCACTGAACTCAAGAACTGAGTTTCTTCGGTTGAGTGTGGACGGGAACGGAAATCAACATCGTCAGTTCCAAGTACTGCGCGAGCAAATTTAGAAATTGCGTATGCATCTTCCAAAGTGTGACGTCCGCCAGCAAGTACTGCGGTTGCACCTTTTGCAGCCTGCAATCCTTTAGCGGCCACGCTAATTGCTTCTGGCCAAGATGCTGGATGTAGCAAGCCATCTTCACCGCGAACTAGCGGATGAGTTAGCCGACCTTCTTGAACATAAGGGAAAGCGAATCGACCCTTGTCGCAGTTCCATTCTTCGTTAACTTGTGGATCGTCCCAAGCCAAACGGCGCATTACGTTTCCGCGACGAATGTCGGTACGCAATGAACAACCGCTAGCACAGTGTTCACAAGTTGTTGGAACTGAAACTAAATCAAATGGACGAGAACGGAAACGGTATTTCGCACTTGTCAAAGCTCCAACCGGACAAATCTGATTTGTGTTTCCGGAGAAGTATGAATCGAATGGTTGATCATCAGAAATACCAACTTGTTGTTGGGCTCCACGTTCGAACAAATCAATTAGTGGATCGCCAGCAACTTGATCTGCAAATCGGGTACAACGTGCACAAGAAACGCAGCGTTCACGATCTAGCAAAACTTGTGCTGAGATGTTGATTGGTTTTTCGAATTCACGCTTTGTGCCATCGAAACGAGATTCACCACGGCCATTTGTCATCGCTTGGTTTTGAAGGGGGCACTCGCCACCTTTGTCGCAGACTGGGCAATCAAGTGGATGGTTGATTAGCAAAAATTCCATCACACCTTTTTGCGCTTCATCTGCAACTGGTGAAGAAACTTGTGTACGAACTTTCATTCCTTCAGCAACTGTGATTGCGCAAGATGGTTGTGGTTTTGGTTGACCTTCGATTTCAACTAGACATGCACGGCATGCAGCAACTGGGTCTAGAAGTGGATGGTCGCAAAAACGTGGAACCTGAACACCGAGTTGTTCGGCAGCGCGAATGATCAGAGTGCCTTTTGGAACCTGCACTTCAATGTCGTCAATTGTTAAGGTGACGAGCTCTACTGGAGTGTTATCAATAGTCATCAGACATTCGCCTTTGTGAATACGGTGGTAGCAGATGGATCGAATGCAATATCAGCTGCGGTTAGAACACCTGCTTCAAATTCAGTGCGGAAATGTTTCATCGCTCCAGGGAATGGAGTGGATGCAGCATCGCCAAGTGCACAGAAAGAACGGCCCATGATTTGTTTGCACAACTCATCAATTTTCGCCAAGTCAGTTTCTTGCCCCTCGCCTTTTTCAAGACGCTTTAACAATCCACTGATCCAGTAAGTACCTTCACGGCAAGGTGTGCACTTTCCACAAGATTCATGCTTGTAGAACTGCAACCAGCGGCTAACAGCTTTTACAACACTTGTGGTTTCGTCAAACACCATTGGTGTGCCGGTTCCGAGCATGGTTCCAGCAGCAGCCATATCTTCATATGTAAGTGGAAGATCTAAATGTTCTTCGGTCAACATTGGAACTGAAGAACCACCTGGAACCCAGAACTTCAATGTATGTCCATCGCGCATTCCGCCTGCATGTTCAAGCAATTCACGCATCGTTGTGCCAAGTGCAGCTTCGTAAATACCTGGACGCTTCACGTGACCAGAAACTGCAAAGAGTTTGAAACCAGGAGATTTTTCAGTTCCCCATTGCTTCAACCAATCTGCACCATTGCGAACGATGTATGGAATGTTCGCAATTGTTTCAACATTGTTGATCACGGTTGGTGATGCATACAAACCAGCTACTGCAGGAAACGGTGGCTTCAAACGAGGTTGGCCGCGGCGTCCTTCAAGTGAATCAAGTAGCGCAGTTTCTTCTCCACAAATATAAGCACCAGCACCAGCATGCACAACAACTTCAAGATTAAATCCAGAACCTTGAATGTTTTGGCCAAGAAGTCCAGCGGCATACGCTTCTTTGACCGCGTTGCGTACACGACGAATTACATGTGGAACTTCACCGCGAATATAAATGAAAGCATGGTTTGCGCGAATTGCATAAGAAGAAATCGCGACACCTTCAATTAGTGCATGTGGATTTGCCAACATCAAAGGAATGTCTTTGCATGCACCAGGCTCTGATTCATCAGCATTAACAACTAGGTAATGAGGCTTTCCATCGTTTTGCGGAACAAAGCCCCACTTCATTCCAGTTGGGAAGCCTGCTCCACCACGACCACGCAAACCTGAATCTTTAACAGTTTGAATGATTGAATCTGGATCAGACTTCAATGCTTTAGCGAGAGCTACATAACCATGATGGCGCTTGTAACCTTCAAGTTTGTATGAATCTGCTTCATCCCAGTGGGCGGTAAGGATTGGAGTTAAAACCATTTTGATTAGACCTCCGAACTCGGTAGCGTCTGGCCAACTTCTTTGGCACGCTTCAAACCTGCAAGCATTTTTTCATCAATTGCTGGTGCATCAACTTCGTTGTCATCAAAGCCAGCAAGTTGGCGTTCAGATGCGCTAAGACCTTTGATAACCGGACCGCGAGTTGAACGAACTTCTTTTCCTTCGCGCAAATCTGAAATTGCTTTGCGAACACCATCGACCGTTGCATCGTCGAAGAATTCCCAGTCCAGAGTGACAACTGGAGCATGTGTGCAAGCAGCTTGGCATTCGATTTTTTCTAAAGTGAAGTTTCCATCTTCAGAAGTTTCATCATGACCAGTATTGAGGTCATTTGAGATTGCGTTCCAGATTGCATCTCCACCGAGCAAACCGCACATTGTGTTTGTGCAAACGCCGATGTGGTGTTTGCCAGTGTTGTGGCGCTTGTACATTGTGTAGAAGGTTGCAACCGCAGCAACTTCTGCAGTGGATAGCTCTAGTACGTCCGCACAAAGTGCGATTCCGTCCGAAGAAACTGAACCTTCAACGCTTTGCACCAAATGCAACATTGGCAAAAGTGCAGAACGTGAATGCGGATAACGACCTGCAAGATCTCTGGCTTCATTCCAAGTAGATTCTGAAAAAGTCATTAGCGGTCAACACCACCCATCACAGGATCGATACTTGCAACAACTGCGATCAAGTCAGCGACCTGTCCGCCTTCTGCCATTGCTGGCATTGCTTGAAGATTGTTAAATGAAGGATCGCGGAAATGCACGCGATATGGCTTGGTGCCACCGTCGGAAACAATGTGAACACCTAGTTCACCACGTGGGCCTTCAATGGCTTGGTAAACCTGACCAACTGGAACTTCAAATCCTTCAGTGACAAGTTTGAAGTGATGAATCAAAGCTTCCATGGATTCGCCCATGATTTCTTTGATGTGATCTAGTGAGTTTCCTTGTCCATCTGCGCCAACTGAAAGTTGAGCTGGCCAAGCAATCTTCTTGTCTTCAACCATTACTGGGCCTGGTTGCAAACGATCTAGACACTGTTCAACAATTTTCAGTGATTCATTCATTTCTTCCAAACGAATCAAGAAGCGACCGTATGCGTCGCATGAAGTGCGAGTTGGAACATTGAATTCATATGTTTCATAACCGCAATATGGTTGTGTTTTACGAAGATCCCACGGCAAACCTGCAGAACGCAAGACTGGTCCAGTCATACCAAGTGCGATGCATCCGGTGAGATCTAGATAACCAACATCTTTTGTGCGCTTCATCCAAACATCGCTGTCGACCAAAAGATCGCGGGTGTCTTTGAAGTTTTTCTTCAACTTCTCAATTGCCTCGCGAATTTTGAATTCTGCATTTGCAGGAAGATCTTGCGCAAGTCCACCAGGGCGAATGAACGCGTGGTTCATGCGAAGACCAGTGATGTATTCGTAAAGTTCCAAAATGATTTCGCGTTCACGAAGACCAACTGTCATTGCAGTCAATGCGCCGAGTTCCATACCACCAGTTGCTAAACAAACTAGATGTGAAGAAACACGATTTAATTCCATCAACATAACGCGAATGACGTTTGCGCGTTCTGGAATCTGATCGGTGATTCCGAGAAGTTTTTCGACTGCAAGGCAGTAAGCAACTTCGTTGAAGAATGGTGACAAGTAATCCATTCGGGTTACATAAGTAACGCCTTGGGTCCATGAACGGTATTCGATATTTTTTTCGATACCGGTGTGCAAATAACCAATTGCACTTCGAGCTTCAACAACTGTTTCGCCTTCAAGTTCCAAAATCATTCGAAGTACACCGTGTGTAGATGGGTGCTGTGGTCCCATGTTTACAACTACACGTTCTTGCTGACCTTCAGCTGCACCATGCACGCTATCCCAATCGCCACCAACAACAGTGTGTACGCGACCTTCAGTTGTGTCGTATGAATCTGCGTAAAAATCGTTAGTCATTAGTAAGACCTACGTTCGCTAGGAGCCGGCACTGTTGCACCTTTGTATTCGATTGGAATTCCACCGAGTGGGTAGTCCTTGCGTTGCGGATGGCCTGGCCAATCGTCTGGCATTTGAATGCGAGTCAATGCTGGGTGACCATCAAAAATAATTCCGAAGAAATCGTAAGTTTCGCGTTCATGCCAATCTGCAGATGGCCAAATTGCGGTAACTGATGGAATGTGCGGATTTGATTCTGGAACTGCAACTTGCAAACGCACGCGACGATTGTGGGTCATTGAAAGTAATTCAATACTTGCAACAAGTTCTCGGTCTTTATCGCCTGGAAAATGAATGCCAGAAACAGAAACGCAGACCTCAAATCGCAAAGATTCAACATCGCGAAGGGTCTGCGCAACCGAAACCAAATGTTCCGCTTTCACGTTGATACACATTTGGTCGCGATCAATTACATAAGAATCGATTGCAGCGTTTGATGTGATTCCTTGCTTTGCAAGATTAGATTCAAGTTGATCTGCAACAACATCGAAGTAGCCACCAAATGGGCGCGAGGTTGCAGCTGGAAACATAACTGGTCGAACTAAGCCACCAAAACCTGAAGTGTCGCCAGAATCTTGATTGCGAAATGCGCCGATGCGAACATCAATTTGGCGAGCGACGGTTTCGCTTGCCGGTACTTCTAATGAGTTTTCGTTTTCGCTCATCGCATAAGTCCCTTTTGCAAGTGAAGCGGAGTTGCAGCAAGAGCTTCTTTTTCAAGAGCCGCAATTTCGCGTTCGCGATGAACACCAAGTTTTGTATTTTGAATTTTGTCGTGAAGTTCCAAAATTGCGTCAATCAACATTTCAGGACGTGGTGGGCAACCAGGCAAATAAATATCAACCGGAACAATGTGATCAACACCTTGCACGATTGCGTAGTTGTTGAACATACCGCCTGAAGATGAGCAAGCACCCATTGCTAAAACCCACTTTGGTGCTGCCATTTGGTCGTAAATCTGGCGAAGTACTGGCGCCATCTTTTGAGAAACGCGACCAGCCACAATCATCAAGTCAGCTTGACGTGGTGATCCACGAAAAACTTCCATACCAAAACGTGCAAGGTCGTAACGACCAGCACCAGTTGCCATCATTTCAATTGCACAACATGCCAAACCAAATGATGCTGGCCACAATGAACCTTTGCGGGCATAGCCAGCAGCAAGTTCAACGGTGGTTAACAGCACACCACTTGGGAGTTTTTCTTCGAGACCCATAGTTTTCCTAGTCCCACTCAAGTCCACCGCGACGCCAAACATATGCGTACACGACTAGAACAGTTGCGATGAATAAAAACATTTCGAACAAACCAAAAATCCCTAGTGCATCGAAAGACACTGCCCAGGGATAAAGGAAAACAATTTCAATATCAAAAACGATAAAGAGCATTGCGGTTAAGTAATACTTAACGGGAAAACGTCCACCACCCATTGGTTGTGGGGTTGGTTCAATTCCACATTCGTATGCGTCAACTCGCGCGCGGTTGTACCGTTTTGGACCGGTTATTGCTGCAATTGCAACAGAGAAAACTGCGAAACCGCCAGCAATTAGTCCAAGTGCGAGAATCGGGATGGCGACGTTATTCACTGTCTAGTGCGTCCTTCACTACCCAAAATCGGGCTCTCAGATGTTCTAAAACCAGCCAAAGTCTAGTGTGGCTGAGAGTGAGCTCATGCAGGGAGTTCGCACAAAATTGAGAGTTGTAGGTCACACAAAATTAGGCTTTAAAGGCGGTGTGCACTGCAACGATTCCACCGGTCAGATTTCGCCAAGTCACCCTGTTCCAGCCGGCTTTCTTGATGATTTCAGCTAGTGGCAATTGGGCCGGCCAAGAGATGATTGATTCGGCCAAATACTCATACGCAGCTGGATTTGATGAGGTCTTTCGAGCGATCTTAGGCAGGGCTTTCATCAGATATTCGAGATAAATCTTGCGAAATGGGCCAAAAGTTGGCTGGCTGAACTCACAAATGACCAATTTTCCGCCTGGTTTGGTCACTCGCAGTAGTTCTTCAAGCCCGCGCTCGGTGTTGTGCAGATTGCGAAGGCCAAAGGAAATCGTCACCGCATCGAAGGAATTGTCCGCAAAAGGCAGATTTAGACCATCTCCAGCCACAAAAGGCAGGTGCGAGAGCCGTTTTTTGCCCACTTTAAGCATTCCGATGCTGAAATCACACGGAATCACGATTGCTCCGCGGCGATGCAGTGGCTCTGAGGAAGTGCCCGTGCCGGCAGCAAGGTCCAGCACAAAATCCCCAGCGGCTGGGTCAATTGCATTCAAAACCGCTTTACGCCAAATCCGGGTTTGGCCAAGTGCAAGTAAATCGTTTACAAGGTCGTATCGCTTAGCCACAGTGTCAAACATCTTCGCCACATCAAAAGGCTGCTTGTCGAGGTTGGCACGGGTTGGATCCGAAGTTTCGCTACTCACCTGCTAATTGTCTATCTTCTTGGGACTTTAGACCAAAGTGCAGCTTTTTCTATGCGGTCTAACCTTCGGTCATGATTTTTTCTGGTGGAGTTGGTAGTTCAATTGCAAGCGATGTAATTGCACCAGCCGCAACTCCATCTTTGATTGTGCGAACCACTTTAGTTCCAGATGATCACCCATACGCATCATCAGATTTGTTGTCGCTTGTCCCGGCAAATGGAGCACTTGCTTGGGTGCGTGATGGTGAAGGCCTGATTGGTTGGGGTGAATCTGCACGATTAGTAGTTCGTGGACGCGAAAGATTTTCTCGCGCCCAAAGATGGTGGATAGATGTAATCCGTCACGCTGATATTGATGATGAGCTAAAAATTCCAGGCAGTGGCATTGTTGCTTTTGCTTCTTTCGCTTTTGAACCGGGTCGATCAGTTGTGGTGATTCCGCATATTTTGGTTGGACGTCGCGGAGACAAAACTTGGGTGACTTCAATTACTGATGCAAGCGAGCCGATTGAAAATCCACTTCTGCTTTTAACTCCACGTGAAAATGTGACCGCCACAGGAAGCATCACTTGGGAAGAAGGAACTCAACCTGTTGCAAAATGGCAACGTGCGATTTCTGAAGTTGTCGAAAGAATTAATCGTGGTGAAGTAGATAAAGTTGTTTTAGCTCGCGATGTGGTTGCGCGTTCAACCGAGCCGATTGATGTTCGCAATTTGTTAACTAAATTGAGTTCCGACTACAGCGAGTGCTGGGCATTTGCAGTTGACGGTCTAGTCGGTGCAACTCCAGAAATGTTAGTGAAGCGACGTGGCGACCAAGTTACATCGCGCGTTTTAGCAGGAACGGTTCGTCGCGGTGAAGATAAAAACCAAGATGCAAACTTGGCGGAAGCTTTACTCGCATCTGACAAAGATCAAGAAGAACACGAGTACGCAGTTTCATCGGTGGCCCAAGCCTTAGCAAATCACTGTACAAATCTTGATGTTCCCGAAGAACCTCGCTTACTTCGACTTGCAAATGTGCAACACCTAGCAACCGATATCACTGGTTTACTTGCAGATGAAATTCCAGTTTTAACTTTGGCTGCATCACTTCATCCAACCGCAGCAGTTTGTGGAACTCCAACCGAACGTGCAGCAAACATCATTCGTGCACTTGAAGGTATGGACCGAGATCGATACGCAGGTCCAGTTGGTTGGATGGATGCAACTGGTGATGGTGAATTTGGAATCGCACTTCGCTGTGGCGAAATTGATGCCGACGATCCCCGAAGAATTCGATTGTTTGCAGGTTGTGGAATTGTTGCTGGTTCCGATCCAATCTCAGAACTTGCAGAATCTGCCGCGAAATTAAAACCAATGCGCCAAGCGCTTGGTTGCGACTAAAGATTTACCGCAATAACTTGTGCGCTACCACTTAGC
>JACCDO012155580.1_pt1 | contig 11504 bp, 15 predicted proteins | sample 7446101 | NCBI WGS metagenome assembly JACCDO01 (sample SAMN15323440, study PRJNA562643) | freshwater metagenome | isolation source: river surface water | place: USA:Blue River Watershed | collected 2017-08-16
CACAATAAACAGCATTAAGATGATGTTTATAAACAAAACGAAAATCAGCACCATCATCGAGTAAAAGCTTAACTTTTTCAAGATCTTCTTTTTTCGCTGCTTTTATTAATTTTTTATTTAAATCTATTTGCTTTTGACTCATAAAAAACCTTATATTAATAATAATATCGGAAAAAAAAGAAACAACTTAATTCAGTCTCTAATCACTATAATGCTATCATCAATCACTTTGATGATTTTTGATGGTTTTGAAAAAGGTTTAACACTTTTTAATTTAGGCACAAAAATTTCTCTTTGATTTTTTGACCAAATAACAGCATCTGACCAACTAGAAATAAATGGATCTCCAGAATAATTAACACTAGTGGTAGCTATCAAACCATCAACATGTGATAAAATTTGATTTAAAAAATCATTTTTTGATGTAATTAGTCTTATAGCCAAAAAATTATCTACAATGATTTTTTCTGGCAAGTTTGAATCTGGATTAACTTCAGATATAACCGTAGTAGGTCTATCTTCAGACAAAAGAAAATTTAAAGCATTATTATTTACTTTTTTCCAATATTTAGATAAAGTATTTATATTGTTGGTAATACAAACGAATCCTTTACCTTCTGCTCTTTTTTTGATTTTTTCAACTTGTTCTATCAAATTTTTATCAGGAAGAAAACAAAGTCCAGGAACCGTATCTGTAGGTAATAATACAATTTTTTTATTTTTTAAATTTTCAACTATTTCAATCATCAAATTTTCTCCTATCTTATTATCGACTATTATCTAAAAAACTTTAGCGAAAAACTAAAGTTTTTTAAGTTTTTGTCGATATAACCTCTATAAAAGAGGTTTTTGTGTTTGAACTAATATTAAAACTTGATAACTTACTAGAAGAATTAAGGCAAAATGTTGATGGTGGTATTAGTTTTTACTATACCTCTCAAAAAATAAAGTTTTTTATATCAGAAAACCATAATGTTAAAATTAATCTAATTAAATTTAAAGAATTTAACTTTGAAAAATTTAGTTATTTTAATTCTTATATTCACACTCAAAAAACTGAAGTTTGTTTAATAGAATTTTTAATGATTTCTGGAACAAATGATCATAATACCAAAGATAAGTTATTAACCATTATGTTTTTTGACCTAATGGATGTTTTAAAGTTAAAGGACAAATCTTTATTAAAACTTTTTTTCACATATCTTAATCCACCAAGTTCTGATAATATCAATTTTAATATATTTTTGGACTCTCATTTAGAATATATCAAAAATCAAAGACATGGAATAAGTGATTATTTTTATCCACTTATAGAGTCTTGTAATTTTTCTAACAAGCATTTGATTTACATAATGACTATTTTAAATAATGATATCTTTACTAAAGATACTCTTTTTGATCGTAGAATTTATGATATTCTTGATTTTTTATTTAAAATTCAATCTAATAAATTTCATAATCATTTTTATTTGAAATTTTTACCAGAAATAAAAAAATTACAAGATAAAAAATCGATATTTTCGCAAGAAATTATTAGAAACTTATTTTTTACCAGATTTAAAGAATTTTCTTTAAAACATCAAAAACAAAAACAAAACATACAACTTTTTTTTGATTTTTTCCAAGATTTAAACTTGTTAAATCATAATTTTTTTGATTTTTATACAAAAGAAGAACTAAATCGTCTTAGCTGTCTGTTAAGTGTTAAAAGCTTTAAACAGTTATATAAAATCAAATTTAATACCAAAAAAACTGAATTTATAAGAAAAGAAGATGTTAAGCATGGCTTAGATTATTGTATGAAAAAACAAAGTTTGAAAAATCTTGAGTTGATTTGATGAGCCATTTCTCTGCCAAAAAAATTAAAAAAATTAGCCCACACTGGTTCTCTTATGTTAGAAACAAAAACTTCGGAGCTTTATCTTTTTTTCTTAATAAAGGCTTCAATGTAGACTTCAAAGACAATTATGGCATGACTGCTTTAGCTTTTGCTATAGAAAAAAATCAAATTGATTTAGTTGATTTTTTATTAGAAAGAAAAGCTAATATCAATTTAATTGATGATAAAAACAGAAATTATTTGATGGTCGCTCTCTTCAGAAATAATTTATCAATAGCCAAAATTTTAATCGACAAAAATATAGATATAAACTATGTTAATTCAAGTGGTAGAAATGCTTTACACTATGCCGCTTTCTATGGATTTAAAGATTTTTGTTTTGAATTAATAAAAAGAGGAGCAGACACCACATTAAAAGACATCGAAAATAATTCTTTTATAGACCTCAGCCAGATTTCAATAAAGAAAGATTTGGTAGTTTTTTTAGAAAAGTTTGAAATGTTAAACAACCTTAAGTTAACTTAAATTAAAAAAACAATCAATCAAACCTTTATATTTTTTTAGAAAAAATGTTTAACAATAGGTGTTTATAATTCTCTAACTGTTCTAAAAGTCTCCTTATATTTGTTTTTATCCTTTAAACTAATTTTCAAAAATACTATACATGATTCTTTATTCCACTTATTATTCATAAATAAACCTTAATTTTTTATTTTATTAGATTTAAATTAACTCCAACTTTTTCAAATTTTTTCTTTTATTTAAAAATTCTTTTAATTCTTTTTTAATCGATTTTTTCGCCACTTTATTAAAAGTTTCACCATTTTTGGTTTTCAAATTTAAATCAGCTCCAGCCAGAATCAACATTTTAGCGATCTCAACATATCCACGTTCGCAAGCACCATGCAATGGAGTCCAACCTTTTTTTGATTGTAGATTCACATCAGCTTTGTTTTTTATTAATTCTTCAACTATTTTTTGATAGTTTTGATCACAGGCAAAATAAACAGGAGTGAAACCTTCATCATCTCTTATATTAGGATTAGCATTATAATTTAATAAAAGTTTTAAAACCTCAAAAGCATTAGAATCTGCCGCCAAATGCAGTCCAGTATAGCCAGAGTTATCTTCTTTTAAATCAACATCATTTTTTTGCAATAAAAAAGCTTCCACCGTTTTAACATCGTTGTTAACACAAGCATCAAAAAAAGTTTTAGAGCTTATTTTAATTTCCATCAACTTAAATCCAGTTGTTTTAATATATATTTTTTATGAGCTTTTAAAATGCCTGAAGGTATATGTTCCTGATCAAAACTGTCGTTTACTGTATATCCATTTTTTTCAGTTTCCGACAAAATAAATTCATAAAAAGACAAAACTTCATTAAATAATTCACTTTTTGTATCCATACCACAATTTTTCATCAAATTAACCATCTTATCATAATCTTCGTCAGAAAAATCAAAGACAACTGTGGTCAAAGGCTTCTTTCCTGATATTTTTCTAATAAATCTTGAATTATAAAAATAGCTAAGTCTAAGCATAGCTTTTTTTATAGTTTTTTTAATTTTCTTGATAAAAATCATGTTAAAAAAATCCTTATAGCTCTTATCGAACAAAAATGTTAAAACTTTAGAAAAAAATTGATTTTTAACAAAAAAAGCCTAAGCCGAAAAATAATTCAATTAAAAGAGGTATTTGTGAACAGTTGGAAAGTTTATCTGTTATTTAATAGTGTTACTGGTTTTACCTATATAGGAGCCACCACTGATATAGAAAGAAGATTAAGGCAACACAAAAGAGAAATAAAAGGTGGGGCAAAAAGCACAGAAAAACATTGTGAAAGTTGGACTTTGGTTTGCTTTCTTGATGGTTTTATAGATAAGTCTTCGGCCATGAGATGGGAAAAAATCTTAAAAAGTAGATCGAGAGGTATAAAACAAAGAAAAGAAAGCTTTTTATTAGTTGCTAAAAAAATTTGTCCTGGAGATAGCAAAAAGAAAGTTTATCAGGTTCCTGATAATATAGTGCTGAAAAATCATTATTGATATTTTTATTTTTAAATCAAATCTAGATTTTTTAATATCACTCTTTTATTGATTTTCTCTAATAAATCTTTATCATTTTTGCGTGCTTCTTTTAAGATAAAAATAAAAGAAAAAGAATCATAATCTACAAGTTGATCAAAATCAAACCCGCTATCAAAAAGATAAAGATAAAAATCGGTGTTTATATTTTTCAAACGATGTGAAAAAAGATCTAAAGAAATATCATTCAGACGAAGATAAGATTGAATATTAGATTTGGTATAAAATTTAGATATCTTATTATCCTGACACCATTTTATCAGCCTATCCTCATCACAAGCATCAGCAAAAAGAAAACAAAGGTTAAAAAAGTCTTTATCAAAAATTGTTTGGCTAAAATCTTCATCATCATCTTTTAAATTGAAAAAAGCACAATAAGCTTTTTTACTGTTTAAATAAATATTATTAGTAATATTAAAAAGATTGTCAAAACTTTTAAATAAATCAAAATAACTTTGTTTAATCTGATCGTTTCTAAAAAAATTGAAATAATAACTTGATAAAGGATTACTTAAAACTGATGTTTTACTAACATTTTCAGCGGAGAAGATAAAAGATAATGATAATCCATTTTCTTCTAACCATCTTATATTTTCTATAAACTGATTTAATTCATCCATATTTTTTATATTTTTATTTTTTAATAAATATTTAAAAATATTATCATGAATTTCTGAATGCATATCAGCACAAACAAGAGAATTAAGATCAAGACCATAATCCATTAAAATTTTTATAATTTTTTTATCAAAACGATCTGGTTCAAAACAAAAAAACAAAGATTTTCTGCTATAAGAATCTTCTTCATCTATAAAAATAATATTGGTATCAAAAAGATTGTTTTTTTTAAATTTTTTTTGATATTTTTTTATTGCTTTTTTTAAGTTCAATCCATCTTTTTCTTGTATGCAGTGAACTATATAGTCATATAACATATGCTCAGAATTTGGAGATTTGATAAAATCTTGATAAATATTCAAGCCTTCTTTTCGATAGTTTGAAAATTGAATCAACAATTCTTTTATTTTTTTTATCAAAACTTTATTCCCAGAGAAAGATCAAAAAAAGGAAAAAAGTCAGCAAACTTTAAATTATCAATATTGGATAATGGTTCTGCTAACTGATCACTTTGGCAAGTGTTAATATTTTGATAAATATCAACTTTCCTAGAAAGAATAGATTGACTAACAGGAATAGCAGCATTTAAAGAAAAATATTTATAAATTTTTTGCTCATAACCAAGCTTGGCTCCACCATATTGGTGCTTTGCTTTAATTAAAAGATCTTTTTCACAAAGATAGTTATTTTCGGTGACTTTATATAAAATTTTCTCTCTACCTGTTCTATTCATAATAAAAGGAGCTAGATAAAAAGAGCCATATTTAAAGTTATAAAAATGTAATTCTGACTGCACTCCCAAAGCATATGCTCTTGTCATACTAACTTTTTCAGTATTGTTATAATAAATTAACACTGAATCTTCTCTAAAATTAAAAGCATTATAATTTAAACCAAGTCTAAAATAACGATTAAACTCAAATAAAGCTTGAACAGGAATCCAAGATTGTTCTTGATTGGTGCTTTTAAGATTTCCTAATAAAAAAAATCTGGTTTGTACAAATTTCTCATCTTTTGCCATTAAACTGTTGCTAAAAAAAAGCAATAATAACAAAAAGTAATACATAAAAACCTCTTATTTTTTACCGTGAGGAGTTCCTTCAACAAAAGAAGCTTGAGTTCCCTCAATGAATTCGACTCTTGGATGTTTATATTCGGATAAATTTAATGCTCCGACATAAGTCATAGAACTGTTCAGTCCACCAATAATATCTTTCATAGGCACTTCAACTGAACCTTTATAAGGAATAAAAAAACTATCACCTTCTGCGGTAATATATTCTCTGTTTTTACCTTGTTCTTTATAAGCTTCAGCAGAAGCTGAACCATAATATTTTTTATAAAGATTTTTCTTTTTAGCATTTTTTTCTTTTTCTTCTTCAGTTTTAACTTCAACATAATGACCTTGTTCATCTTTAAAATAAAGATCGCCAGGGCCTTCAGCAGTAGCAGCCAGCATACTACCAAGCATAACCATATCAGCACCAGCCCCCAGAGCTTTACAAATATCACCAGAAACTTTTTTACCTCCATCAGACATAATTAAAGGCTTCTTGTCATAATGTTCAGCAAGAAAAGGAATCAGATCATCAAAAGCATCCATGATAACCTGAAGCTGTGGAGTACCTACACCAGTTTTTACACGAGTAGAGCAAGCTGAGTTATGCACAATAGCATTATTAGCAATAAAGCTATGGGTTTTACAATCTACTTCGATATCATAAGTATCCACTTCTTCATAACCATCTTTAAATGTCAAACGATTAAATTGAAAATTTTCCAATTGATTATATTGTGGATTTTTAACACTCCTTAAGACAAAACTGTCCTTAATATTTTCAATTTTAGCTCTTTTAAGATTTCCTATACTCTTACCTTTATTGGTGATAGAAGGCCAATAATTATTAATCAAATAAAAAACAATAGAAAATTCTTCCATAAGATTAGTGGATATATTAGTAAAGCCTTCTCTTTGACCTTTTTCATCCACACTACCATCAGAATCAATAATACCATCCCAAAGACCTTTAAGATAATCTGTATTATTAACTAAATATTTATTCGTTAATGATTTATTTTCTCTTTTACCAAACTGAGTAAAAAACTTACTTAAGGTACTATTACGAACAGAAACCACCAAAACATTTTTCTTTTCTTTAGTACTAATTTTAGCACTAACATTAAAAACTTTATTTAATGCTTTTACTAATTTTTCCGTAATCTCAGTTTCATGAAGACCAAAATACCAATTTAAAGAACCTGTGGTATTTTTTATTTTTTTCTTATTTTTGTTTAATCGATTTGTTTTTTGAGAATAACAAGCACTACCATCACCTAAAAATGTACCCAAAATATAACCAAAGTCATAAGTTGGCTTTACTAAATCCCATTTTTTTAAGCCATTCATATCACGACGAGTTATAGCAAACTCATTCAAATCAAGAACAAAATCATTAGGAATATTAAATTTAATTTTATTAGGCATTAATAAGACTGTTTGATTCATAGCCTCAGATTCAAGCCACCTCAACTTGCTTTCTCCACTTTTAGTCGGTTGGGACAAGACCTTTTTCATCACGTTTTTATTAATATCTTTGCTTGAGCTATAGTCACCAACATAATGTCTATGTCCCACTGTGTTCATAGTATTTTTATAAAAAATATTATTTTTATAAGAGGTTACTATTTGTTTACCTTGATACTTCACTGCAGTGACTTGAACAGGTAGGCCATTCATATTGATCACTTGATCATGAAGTAGAATATCTTCGATATTCTTATAACTACCATTAGCCATTAAAACTCTGGTACCTTTAGCCAGGCAACCTGGACCAACACCGAATTTTAGTCCGTCAGGGACACAATGCTCTTTAAGATCATAATAATTTTTACGAACATAGTGACAAAATTCAATAACAGCTTCATTACTAGCAAAGTTACCAACAATAAAAGTAGCATCAGGATAATCTCTTTTAGCTAAAGCATAACTATCAGCAACACTGGTCTGAGCACCATGAGCCACATCTAATACAAAAACTCTAGCACCAGCTTCATAAAGCAGTTTTACTCTTTTATATTCTTTATCATTATGTGTTTTAAAAACACCAAAAGAAACTGCACAAGCTAAGCCTTGATCATGCACAAAAAGAAAATCTTGAACATTTTCTTCAGGAGTCATAAAGCGAGGAAGACAAGCAATACCACCAAGCTTAGCCAATGCAACAGCAAATTCTTTATTCGTCACAGCATTCATATTTGCCGACATAACAGGTACATTAATTAAATAAGGTCCTAATTGCTGACTAATTGAAACCAATGATCTACTTTGTATATTAGTAAATTTTTGTTTAATAGTTACATCATCAAAAGTAAGTGCTTTTTTGATTATTCTAGACATAAAATCTCCTATTAAGCTTCTGTTATTGATTTTGTATGTAATAGTTTTTTCTTAATCACTTCTTCATCAAATTTTTCTATTAAGTTTTTTCTTTTACCGCCAACAGGAACAGGCTGTGTGCTTTTATTGATAATTTCTTGCAATCTTAAAAATAACCTAGCTGTGTTTAAAGCATCATGTAAAGCATTATGCGGACGACCAAGAAAAGTTAGTTCAAACTGATTTAAAGAAGTGGAAAGACCACCTTTTTTAGGCAAGTTTTTAGCATTTTTAAATGGAATAATCAGTTTTTTCAAATCCACTTCTTGAATGTCTTTTCTAAAGCTAACATTCAACTGATAACTGGCTTCCTTGACCGCAGGCATATCGCCCCTTCCCCAGGTCCAAACTTCTCTACCTGATTCGCTTGAACCAACATAATCCCAAAACTCTTCCAATCCTTGTTTTAGACTTATAGAATTAGCCACTTGAGTGGCGGTTAAACCCGTTAAGGTTGTGATAAATTCATCAGGAACTTCACCAGGATAAACCACACGATCAAAATGATCGAAAATTTTACCCGTTAAAGAGCATACACTCACCGCACCAATTTGAATGATTTTAGGTGTACTATCTTTGTTTTGAGTTAATTCTAAATCTAAAAAATTAAATTTCAAAAAATTATACCTTCTTTCTTGTCATAGATATCGGAAAATTTATAAAAATCTTTAACTATAAAAAAATTAATAAAAACAGGACTTTATTTTCATTAATAGCTTTTATTATGATAAAGGAGTATTTATGATCAGCTTAAATTATTCTCAAGTTAATAGTTTAATTGAATTTTTTAAAGATAATAGTGATGTTAATATCTTGTCAATAGATAACTTGATTAATCCTAAAAGTAGTTTTTTAGAAAATTCTGTATGTGTTTTTTTAGAACATAATACCACAGTAGTTTTTTCACAAGATGGAAACTATAACAAAATGAATGTCAATCAAGAAGTTAAAAACAAACATATTTATTTTAATGAATTAAAAAAGAAATTAATAAGAACCACCAAAAGTTGTCAAAAGGTAGAAAAAAAAGAAGAGGGATTTTATCTTTATTTTGATAACAATAACTATTTATTAGTAGGAGAAAAAATTCAATTTTCTAAAAAATTTCTTTATACAAAGAAAAAAATAGCGATAAGTGTTAAAAATATTTTTGAATGTAAAAATAACCAAAAATTTATAGATTTTGTTAATTATTGTAAAAATCAAAACATGCAAGTTTATATTTGGAGTTTTGGTCCTGGATACTCCAATATTTGGAGTGAGAAATTAAAAGTAGATGCATGTCGAAAATATTTAAAAAGTGATTTTGATACAATCGATGGCGATCCTGAAGATTATTATATGGACTATTGTGTTGAATCAAATTTTCAAATAGTCTCTTCTTTAGCAAGCAAAAAAATATATTTTAGCACATGAAATTCCTGAAAGTAATTTTGACGGTATTTTTGATAAGTTTAAAGATAACCAATAATTTTTAAAGGAGGTTTTTAAAACCTCCTTTTTTCATTCATCCTCACCGCTATCAAAAACAATATCATCTTCATTTCCGAGCAAACCATCAGGACCTGACGATGTTAAAATAAATCCAATGTCTTTTCTTTCATAAGAAATTTCATTATCAAATGAATCTTTTATTTCATTTTTTTTAACAAATCTATTTTTAACTAAAGCTTGTAAACCTTCTTCGGTTGTTGGATATTTTCGATATCTTAATTTATAGTTTTCTAAAGTTCCTGATAATCTGGATAAAGCAATCTTATTTAAAGATCGTTCACCTTCATTTTTTGAACTAATAACTCCATTTGTTATTATTATAAAAATAACACTGATTAAAGAAATTGAAATTAAAAGTTCCATTAATGAAAAACCGGATTCTTGATTTTTTTGTAAAAGCATAATCAAAAGCTCCTTTCTATCAAAAGAGTTTTTGATTATCAAATTATTGCATTTGTGATATTTTTTCTTTTAATTCTTTAATATCGTTACCTGTAAGAATAAAATCTTGATTTTTATTATGTTGAAAAAACATAATGTCTTGTGGAGCTGTTGTGTGATCTAAACCTAATAAATGTCCAATCTCATGAGCTATGACAATTTTAAAATTAAAATTTATATTATTTTCTTTCTTTTTTAAAATTTCAAAATTTAAATAAATATCTCTTTCTAAAATATCAAAATCATCTTTTTTTAAAGTTGCTGCTAAAAATTGATCATTTTTAAACTGTTTCGGCCATAAAGATAAAGCATTTATCGAAGATTTTTTATCTTTAGCTTGAAAATTTTCAAAACTTTGATCTAAAAATCCTTGATAGGTAATTAACTCAAATTCTGCAGCATCATTCCAAAGCAAGATAACTTCTATTAAATCATCTTCATATTTTGCAAGTTCTTTGTTCAAAAAAATTTCATGCGGTAATTTTGGAACTTTCCAATCATCATGATTTTCACTTGATCCACATGATATTAACATTAAAAGTAAAAATAAAAATATAATATTCAAAAAAATCCTTTAATCATTTCTTTTTTACAAAAAAAGACATCGATATTGAAATGGTTAATATAGAGAAAATAACTAACAAAGAAACCATAGGTGGAATTTTAAAAACATCCATCATCATCATTTTTAAACCAACAAAAACCAAAATCACAGACAATCCGTAATGTAAATATTTAAACAAATCTAAAATTCCAGCTAAAGCAAAATAAAGAGACCTTAAACCAAGAATAGCAAAAATATTAGACGTAAAAACAATATAAGGATCTTGAGTAACAGCCAAAATAGCTGGAATACTATCAACAGCAAAAACCAAATCTGTTATTTCAATAGCAAGTAAACAACCAAATGCGGTTGTCAAATAAGTTTTTCCATTTTCTTTTATAAAAAAATGTTCATTATTATGTTTCAATTTGAGATTTTTATTAATCCAATTAACAATCTTATTATCTGATTTATCAGAATCACTTTCTTTCCATAATTTTATACCAGTAAATATCAAAAATAAACCAAAAATATAAATTAGCCAATGAAATTTGGCTAGCAATTCAATACCAGCAAAAATAAAAATAGCTCTCATGACCAAAGCACTCAAAATTCCATAAAACAAAATTTTGTGTTGATCTTTTTTTTGAACTTTAAAAGCTGAAAAAACAATAATAAAAACAAAAATATTATCAATAGATAAAGATTTTTCAATTAAATATCCAGACAAAAATTCCAAAGCCAAAGTTTGACCCTTCGAATAATAAATCCAAATATTGAAGATCAAAGCAAGGCTGATCCAAACAAAAGTCCACATCATAGCTTCTTTAAAAGAAACATTATGACTTTTTTTATTAAAAACTCCTAAATCCAATGCTAACATTAAAAAAATCAAAGATAAAAATAGAATCCATTCCATAAGATTTCCTTAAAGATTCTTTTATATCGTTAATTTTTTATATTTATAAATGAATAAATTTCATATTTTTTTAAACCAATCATTCTTCCGATGAAAAATCAAGAGGAATGACATGATAAATTTAG
>JACCDO010083890.1_pt1 | contig 11503 bp, 9 predicted proteins | sample 7446101 | NCBI WGS metagenome assembly JACCDO01 (sample SAMN15323440, study PRJNA562643) | freshwater metagenome | isolation source: river surface water | place: USA:Blue River Watershed | collected 2017-08-16
AAGTAATTCACTACTAATTTCTAATGAATTTAGAAGAAAAACATATCCCAATCAAATAAAGATTGCTACCATGAATTCAGGAGCAAATAGCCTAGGGATACCCGGATTATATCCATCCGGTATACGAGCCGGTGACGCTAGGGTAACAAGCCGGGAAGGTAGATTCGGTGCAACTATTAAATATATTATTACAATCGGACTAATATTCTTTTTCGGATATTGGGCTATACGGGAATGGCTAGGTTATTATCCTAGCACCGCAACAGAACCCGGGTCCGGACTGGAATCATTTACTGACCCAACTACTACTTCGGAGAGCACTAAACCACAAGATAATCGACCGCAGATACAAATGCCGGACCCTAGACCCGCAAATAATCCCAGGACTCCTAGTGATGGAGTGGACCTAGATGTGCTCCGTAGCCATAGGTATTATGATGTAGATATCCGTAAACAAGCCTATGACCAACCAATTGACACATCCAAGCCGGAATTTGTCAGGGAAAAAGCACCACTCACCAACCTAGATACACTTACACAGGAAATGCCAACCACCTATTTTTTGGATTTGCTTTCCCGGGTGATGCCGCTATCGATTAATTTCCCAGATCCCGAACCAATCAGATTCCTCCTAGAACACCAACCTGGCGGTAAAGAATATAACCCACAAACACCAGTCTATCGCTGGGACCGAATCGATAGATTGTCATCCCAACAACTTACAAATGACCCCGCCTTGAAACATTTATTCGAAACCGCCAAAATGAATATCATTACTGCTATCAACCTAGAAGTCCTCAAACAAAAAGAGAGCCATGCCAAACACCCTTTTTCGACATTCCGGATTATACAAAGTGAATTCTTATCTTTGGCTAGACTAGACAATTCGGAATTGCGGATGGTGGTAAACCTAGTCATACACAGGCCATTCAAAACCCATACATTCAATATTCAGGCACAAATCGCTGTTCCCATGACCAGTGCAGCAACAAATCCATCGACTACTAATAATTCACAGCAACAAATGTATTATACAGGTCGGGTAACTAGCCTAGAATTGGTCGGTAGCACTATCCAGAATCAGGTCATGGGAATGCCCGGGCAACCAAAGCCATATTCGGGGGACAACCTAGCTCAGCAACAAGCCCGTGGTATAGCAGGCGCACCTCTTACTGATAATCCACACAAGGAAATCTATCCGGGTATGGACATCGCGATGGCAGAACCACAGTCACCAATCGATTTTGATGCAAGCCGGGAACAAGCATTCCGGGAAGCCCAAACCAAGTTAGAAGCCGCGCGTAAAGGTGTCCAACTAGGCTTCTTAGAACGCAGTCGCGAAGGTGGAATTACTAAAGACCCACTCGATGAACTTACTGCTAGTGGTAAATATCTGCCTTTGAATTACAATGGGGATTATAAGTGTTTCACGGTTAGCAAAGACGGGACTATCCGAGAAGATGCAGTCAGAGGTGTGAGCCCAATTGCATGCCAATCTGCTGACCCCGCTACAGGAATGGTGGGTGTTTGGGATAACAAATGTAAATCTGATGATGAATGCCCTTTTTGGCGTGCTAATAAGAATTACACCAATTCATTCGGTGGCTGTCAACCAGATGGCCGATGCCAATTGCCTGCCGGTCTTGACCAATATCAAGTCGGATTCAAGAAATATCACAAAGCCGGGATTCCCAAAACTGAATGTTATAATTGTCCGCATGACCCACTTACAGGACTTCCCCGGTTTGATTGTTGTGCCGACCAGGAAAACCAAACTGTTGGGGGTGGCAGTATGTTGTCTCCTGACTATCGGTTCGCAGGGGACGAACAGATTAGGAACCGGCCAGATGTTGTCAAGGAATTGGCTGCAAAAGGGCTAACCCCAGTTTGATATTCCGTAGTCTTAAAAACTGTTTGGACTTTGGCGCTAGGAAGCTGTGCTAGGTTTGTAAAAATTGTTTTTGTTTATTTTTGATTCTGGATTTCAATAAACTAATATTACTTGATACACACAACTACAAAATGGCATCATCATCTGCTTGTTCATCGTATGTAAAACTTAGTATGGGTAATGAAAATACTGGTAAATGTATTTGGTTTGATACTGCTTTTACTAAATGCCAAATTGCGACATCCAAAATTGCCAAACTCGAGCATATCCTAGCACTATATGAAGATATAAATGCCCTAGTCCTAGTTGTCGATTGCCCACTAAGTGATTGGAAAATCACCCGGCCGTTGGACAGAATTAAACATTTATACCTGGATGCGCGCACTAAATTTTGCGACCGCCCGGGTGTGCTACCTGAAAATATCTGGCTTATGTTCCCAAATCTAGAAACCCTCATTACAACAAATGTATTCTTGCCAGTTGATAACCTAGATACGCTTCAAAACTTGAATACCTTCCGACTTATTCATGGAGCATCCAAGATTAAGAAATACAACACTAAAATCCAAGAAATTGTGCAAATTCTGGCTAATATGACAACACTGATTGACCTAAAAATAATATCTGAACATCCGTGCCAAATCCCGGATGAACTATTCCAGAATAACTCCGGGCTAAAATATATTGATTTTGACAGAAAAGTCGTGTGTGATAATATTCCTAGTATCGCAAATTGCCGGGAATTGTGCTGGATGGGTATCAAGATTGATATATTGGCAAACCCATATATCCTAGAAATATCGGGTCTAGACCAAGTTTATATAATAGACCACGATAATGACGAGCCGATACCTGATGAAATATTCGCGAAGCCAGTATTCACAACTGCTAAAATAAGTAGTTTGCTTCAAGTAGTCTACGAGAATGTCCAACGTATTAATGCTAGTGGGCCAAATTATTTAGCTCACGCCAGACAAAATAAAAATGTTGCACATTCACCGCGAACAATTGCTGGCAATAATTTTATGGTGGGACCTCTTCCCCATTGGTAAAATTGACAATTAATTTACAAACCTAGAATAGAAAGCTATGCTAGGACTAAAAAAACAAAAAAATACAAGAAAAATTGTTTTTTGTGTATTTTATGTTATATGACACTAACTTAATCGAAATTATCATACATCATTCGAATTTGAACAAATATAAATTACAATGTCTTATATCAAACTAAGTAGCACAACTTCTTCTGGCGCAAAATGCATCCGTTTTGATACTCAATATACCCATTGTGAGGTTCCAACATCTAGGTTCGATAAATTGCAACATATGATAGGCCTATATGATACTATTAATTCGATAACCCTAGTTATTGATTGTCCACTAAATGAATGGAAAATTACCAAACCACTAGGTTCAATCAAACATTTAAATCTTGATGCCCGAACCAAGTTTAGTAATCGTCCCGGTGTTTTGCCCGAAAATATCTGGCTTATGTTCCCCAATCTAGAAACCCTCATTACAACAAATGTATTCTTACCTGTTGATAACCTAGATACGCTACAAAACTTGAATACATTCCGGCTAACATGGGGCGCTTCTAAGATTAAGAAATATGACACCAGGATTCAGGAAATAGTGCAATTTCTGGCTAATATGACATCACTTATTGATATTCAAATTATTCCTGAACAAGAATGTCATATTCCAGATGAACTATTCCAGAATAACCAGGGTTTGAAATATATTGATTTTTCACGCAAGGCTATTTCTAATAATATCCCTAGTATTCTGAATTGCCGTGAATTAGTTCGTATGCACATTAAAATTAATATCAATGATAATCCGTATATCCTAGAACTATCTGGTCTGGAACAAGCTGTATTACGTGATCACTTTACGACCACACCCTTTCCAGATGAAGTTTTTGCTAAACCAGTATTTACAACTTGCACTGAAAAAGCTAATATTGATGTTTATGACTTAACACTGATTAATAAATCTGGAGATAATCTTAGAAAACTAATTGAAAAAAATAAAAAAGGATATATTCCATCAAGGAAGATTGCTGATGGTAATTTTATGATTAGTTCTTATTATCATGATTAAATGTTTAGTTTAATTGTGTATGTTATTATCTACAAATTCGCGTGGGGTTTACCGCTTTTTATAGATAATATACTATTATCTACAAATTCGCGTGGGGGTTATCGCTTTTTATAGATAATATACTATTATCTACAAATTCGCGTATATAAACACCATTTTTTATATGAACATGGCCATCGCTCAATTCACGTTTAATAAATCCATCGGCACATGTATATTTGTCGTATACATCAAAGAAAGTGAATTCATACTTATTACATAATTCTTTGAGTCGGGTATTGAAGTATAGTGTATAATTCTTTCGATCATCATCTGAGCCTAGAAATGGGTAACTTTTATTTTCACATGTAGTAGCTTTTCTAACAGGTGGAACAACATTATATATATATACATGTAGCCCATTTACACCATTTGTTTCATTTAGTTTATCAACTGATTTTTTTATTTGTTCAAAGTATTTAGTAACTATATTATCAATTACTGCTATATATGTGATATCAGGACTGATATGTTTATTTACATGACATCTGCAATCTATCTCGCCAAAACAAAAAACTAATGTATCACCTGAATTGATATTATACCCGGGTGCACATAAATCTAACCCATCACGACCTACACTATAACATAGTCGGCCACTAAGATAATGATTCACAACATTTGGAATATTATCCCACCCGAAATAACTATGGCTATCACCAATAGTATGTATTTTTGTATTAGATTGCATTACGTTATAGGTTGGTATGTATTTATTAATACTAGTATATATTAACATTTAAGTGGAAAATATATTTCTAGCAGTAAAACACAGCATGACGCGGATGCATCGATTTGTAAAAAAATGCAGGCCGCAGGCCTACAGGAACGGAAGATTAGCTTGCGCCAACCACATCGCCCCCTTTTATTTAATTAATAACACCCATCATTGTTGCAAATCGGATGATTTCAGCCATAGAAGCAGGTGGCCGCGCCGTAGCAGAAGATGGCTTGAAGCCACGTTCAATGCGACGAGGGGTATCTGACCGCAACTTAGTTATATTATCACGCTTCCTTCCCTGACTGCAGGCAAGATCGATGTGAGAATATACGTTTGTAGGCATATTAGTTATTTGGATGGGGTTATTAATAGATGATAGATATTATAGATTATATATGATTTTTAAAACAATTTTTCCCATTTTTGTTATGAAATAGCTTTTTTTTGGCATTTTTAGTAAATAATTGGTTTAAAACTAGCTAGTTTATTCATCAGTAATCTTAAACTACTATAGAATAATCCAAATGTCAGATAAAACCAAAACTACCAAGAAAACTTTCTATGAAATATTAGGTGTGCCCCAAACTGCTGATGATGAGACCATTCGCAAAGCATACCGTAAGTTAGCGCTAAAATGGCATCCTGACCGTAACCGTGATAATCAGGAAGAGGCAAATCAGAAATTCCAGGAAATCAACAAAGCTTATAACGTATTAAGTGATGCTAGAAAACGTCAAATTTATGACCATGCAGGCGAGGAAGGTCTTGAAGGTGCTGATGCCCCTGGCGGTCCTGGATTTGACCCCAGTGATATATTTTCTAGATTTTTTGGTGGCGGAGGTGGTGGCCCGGGTGGCTTTTCCTTCTTCGGTGGTGGTGGAAATCCCGAGAACAAAGCACATCAGGCGTCACCACAAAAGGAAATCCCGATTAATGTTGATATTACTACATGTTATAAAGGAGGCAAACAAGAACTTAATGTTCAACGCGCTGAAAAATGCCCGGATTGTGATGGCCGTGGTTGCAAATCACAAGATGATATTATTAAGTGTCCACCCTGCAATGGTCAGGGTATTACTATCCAGGTTCAACGCACACCATTTGGGGTTCAACAACTTCAAAGCACATGTCGTAAATGCCAAGGCCGTGGGAAATCAATTAAGACAGGTAATGAATGTCAAAAATGCACCGGCCGTAAATCCGTCCAAGTTGCAAAGAAATACACTGTAGATATCCCGGCCGGTGCAATTGATGGGTTCCCGATAGTAGTGAAGGGTGAAAGTGATTGGGCACCGGATTATGGGTTTGTTGGTGACTTAGTTTTCATAGTTAAAATAACTACGCCAGCTGGATGTATCTTCAAGCGTGAAGGCCATAACTTGGTAATTAAGAAACCTATTTCCCTAGTGGAGAGTCTATGTGGTGTGCACTTCGGTGTTCGTCATTTAGATGACCGTATCCTAGAAGTTAAATGGGACCGAATTATTAAACCGGGTGATAGCCTAGTTGTGAAAGGTGAGGGTTTGCCGGTTTACCAACCGCGGCCTAATACCCCGCAAAAAGGTGACCTTATTCTGCGATTTGAAGTTATTTATCCTGGTGAATATCTTGACCAGCAAACTAAACAGGCTATCCGGGCGGCCATACCTAATGGGCAATCTCCACCCCAAGGTCAAGCCAAATCAATGAACATTAATATGGCTGCGTTATATGAACAAATTCGTATAAATCCGGTATTAAAAGAAACCGTAAAAATAATTGAACCCGAACTTGCACCTGAACAAGTATTTAGTAACTCGAGTGGCGCATCTGCTTCAGGTGGCGCTGATTTTGAGCAGGGTGGATTTACATTTATGCCTGGAGGTGGTGTATTCCATGGAGGATTCCCTGGTGGCGGAGATATGCCGGCTGGTGTTCAATGTGCGCAACAGTAATTAGGCAAATATCATTTTGGCTGATTGTTTTTTACTTGGTTCTTGTTTAATAGATTTAGCTTTTTTGGATTTTTGTGTGTTTGCTTGATTATTTGTTTTCTTGTTCGTTTTTTTATTTGTTTTTTTGGATTTCTTATTTTTTTTGGCCAAACGCTCTTTAAAGTTACCTAGCTTTACTTTTTCTGCAACAGGTATTATTGATTTCTGGCTCACCTTTGGTAAGCTTGCTGGATGCATTATTTCAGGTTTGAATGGTGATTTTTTTGTAATAACCAATTTCTGATTTGTTGCTGCTACTGGATGCTTTATTGCTGGATTAATACCAGGTGGCTGTTGGGTTGTCTGGGTTACTGTTGGTGCCATATTAAGTGCACCTAGCACATGGACTGGTTGATTGGGTTGTAATCCTGGTAATACGTCGGGCACCGGTGATTTAGTAATTTTTTTCATGGTTAATCGCACACCTAGGTTGGAGTCTTTGGATATTGGTTTGGGCTTTTGTTGACCTAGAGCCGCTTGTTGTTGGGTCGCAGCCGCTTGTTGTTGGGTCGCAGCCGCTACCTTAGTGTCAGGAGCCGCAACCCCTGTGCCAGGAGCCGCCACCCCTGTGCCAGGAGCCGCCACCCCTGTGCCAGGTGCCCCCGCCACCTCAGTATCAATACCAAATATTATTTGTTTATTTGCGTCCATTTATTAATTATCAAAGACAAATATCTGTAGATACCATGTTAATCTTATGGATACCACACTAGTCCTAAATAGTTTTTGAGAGATTAGCAAGAATTAATATTATAAAAATAAAATCACACCATAAGTTCGCTCATTTTTTGCTTTATTGCAGAAATGGTTTGTTGTATTTGAATTTCAGGACGTATTCCCATATTATTAATTGTTCGCTTATTAAAATCAAGAGTCCCGCCATTCATTAATATTTTACGTTTCTCATTTTCAAACCTAGTAATATTAATTTCGGATGTTTTATGGGATGATTCAATATTCATTTCAATATTCTTTTCATATTCTTTGAATCTTTCATTACCACCTTCGCCATGCCAATTATTAGTAATTCCATATGCTTCTACTCCACGCCGGTATTGGGGATACTGTGTTAATATGTCTTCCGAATTGGTCATTATATCATCAGTTATATCCAGAATAGCACAAGCCAATTTAGAGAAAGCTTCATTTGCCGGATATGATACTACTTGACCATCTATATTAGGTGTTTTAACAAAATTACGGCGCTCATTATATCTATATATATTCTTATTTTCTGGCATTTCATATATTAAATTTATAGCTACATTAACTGCATTGTTACCATTTTTTATTATTTCTAATCTATTTTTGTCGGTATATAAATGCGAAATGTTTTCATGTAGAAAAGGCCTTATAAAATTCAGAGTTTCCCAATTTCCTACTGTAATATTTATATTGTTTGTTATATTATTCGTTATATTATTATTATTTGTGTTATTATTTGTTATTTTTCCGGAATGTGTGTTGTTATATAACGCATCATCTAATCTAAGTTGTGGAATAGCTTTTGATAAATGTTTTTGTTTTAAAAGCTTAGATGCTATTTTTACATCTATTTGTGTTTTACTGCTAAGTTTGAATGCTTCTTGGTAGAAACTGCATTTCTTTTGGTGTCGGTATAAATTTGTTTTTTGAGTAAATTTTGACTCACAACAAGGACATTCATATTTAATTATTTCTTGTGATTCTAGTTGGCTGTCATTTATGTCTGGTAAACCATCAATAATTCTATTTAATAGTAATTGATTAGATTTTGCGAAAGCTTCATTGTCAGATTCTTCTGAGAGTTTATCTGATGGTTTATTATTATTATCGATATTATGTTGTCTATCTAAGCTATGTTTCAAACTAACTGATTGTGTCAAACTTAAATTTTTCTTATGAATTGCAGACGAATAATGGACTTTTAAATTTCCTATATTTGTATAACTTTTTTTACAAACTAAACAAAGCATTTTATTATTAATTTATAAAATTATTTTAAATTATTTTAAATTATTTTATAAACATAATTGAAATATTTACAGTCACTATTGAATATTTATAAAGCGATGTAATTCTTTTTTCATTGCTAATTGCCTGGTTTTAAGACACAATTGACAATAGTATCACAAACAATCACTTACAATCCCAAATTATCAATAAATTGTAAGCGTAAAAATAGCAATTATGAGTTATAAAATACAGTGTTTACAATCCCAAACAATCATTTTTAGGGTGCCACACACACGAAAACCCTCCCACTTTTAATTTTAAAATTTTAAAAACCCAATTTTTGAAAATTGGAAATATGCCTGTTTAGTCCGAAGCACAAGTCATGATGTGCAATTTGTCTTTTTGCAATTACAGCTTTCGGGTTGAAAGTCACACCCAAGTATCGTATTTTGACTTAATAAAAATGCTAAAAAATAATAAATAAATCCTAATAACTACAAAATTGAATGGATATTTATCATGATGCCATAGTGTTTAGATAATTATAGAATTAATACAAATCATATTTATCCCGGAAGGTGCCATTAGGTAGTGGGTCAGATGGGTGTGCTAGGAACCCAGAATGGCGATTAATCATCTCAGGCTGTGAGTTCCAAGTGTTAACATAATCGGCTACTGAATTATTAACTTCACCAAATACACGGGATAGATCGGCCCGGGATTTAGCCAACCATTGTGGCATATCACTCGAACTACCATCTACAAATACAAAATTATGCAGGGTCTGTAGGATTTGTCTCTGTGTATCTAGGGCATAAACCATATTACGCTGTGGGTAATCAGGGTCAAGAACAGTGCTATGTAAGTTAGCATATAGCAACCGGAAATAATGGTCAAGTCGGTCAAGCATACCTATTACGAAGCCAGGAGTCATGTTACCAACTGCTGGGTTAGTAAAATATCCACCCAATTTAGTGAATAATTCGGTTCGCAATGTTTCAATTTGTCCAACACTCGGAATCACCCCGACCAACTCGGAATAGGCGGCTTTTTCGCTCTCTGTTTCGGGCCCGAATTCTTTACGGGCTAACCATGCACTCATATCGGTGAAAGCTTCGCGGGCACCACCTGCCCAATATTTCCGGGTTATCACTGCTATGATGATAATACCTCCCAATAATAATGCTCCTTTTGCTCGACCAGCTACTATTAATCCGGCAATAACTATGAAAAAAATGGTCATAAGCCATACTGGGTCGGATGTTATTGAATTAATAAAAGTCATTGTTAGCAATACGCGAAGATATCTTATTTATTAGATAGTTGAGTTTATTTGTCGGGTTGTGAACCTAGCACAGGAATAGAATTGCCACTTCGCAAAGTAACAAAATCATCGCGGATTTTACCTAACCCATTCAGGAGTTGTTTTTTATATTCCTGACTAGTTGATTCATTGTCCAAATTATGAATAATATAATCATTAACCGTAAATGTCAATGCATCTAAGACATTACATAGTTTCCGTGTAAATTTATTTTCGGTTGCGGCAGGTGGTATTAGGCTAACTGCTTCAGGAATAGCAGATGTGAGTGCCATACGGTCTTTTTTCTTTGCCCGATCTTTCTTAGATTGCTTGTCTAGGACACCAGGTTTGAGAATAATCTTAAATTTCATTTGACTCGGTTGTTGTTGCATAGCATCAGGTTGTTCACTCATTATTACTATTTTTATACCTATTATGTTTTTGGTTATTAATTTGCCTAGTTTAGGTGCTATGTTGGTGTATTCTGGATATAAAATGAATACTAAAAATGAATACTAAAACGATTATTATTTATCATTCGGGATAAAAATAAAATATAACTTACACATTCGAAACAATTTTTTCGCTTAATTCCCAACAAATTTTAAATTACTTTTGGCATGGCTAATTTATTAATTTTTCCACTTACTTCACGCACACCGACGAATACCGGTCGGGTTTTGTCATTAGTGTAGATATTTTCATAACGGTCTGTTAGATACCGTTGGTCTTCACAAATAATTGGCCACATAATAATATAATCATTATTGCCAAACTTGGGGTCGATAGGTAGCTTACGACGACGACCACGTTTTTTAGGCACAACTTCAACTCCATCAGCACCAGATGATTCAAGTTGTGTTGTGGTGGTTGCAGTTTGTTTTTTGGATTTTGCGCCTGATACTTTCCCAGCAGGTTTAGCCATAGACTGTGATGCACTTCCAGCATGTTCAGCCGCTGTAATAATTGCTTCATGTTCGTCAGATATACATTCCTCTTCATCTTCTGACTCAGATGATCCCTCATCACCGTTACCAAAATCGGCATGATCTTTCTTTGAAGATTGTATTAATTTCCGATTAGCAACTTTATTAGAACTTGCTGTGTTAGAAGCTGTGCTAGGTTGCTTTTTTTTGTATTGCCGTTTACTTATGGTAGTTGTATTAATACTAGACCCGCTCGCAGACACATCCGCAGACCTAGTTACTGCACTTGCATTGGTAATACCATCGGTAATCTTGCCATAAATACATTTATTAGCATGTCCCATGCAGAAATCGGTGCCCTTTTTGATATTCCGGGTGCATTGTTTTCCATCAGCACGTTTTGCAATACACTGAATAAACCACCCAGGACGGATACCTTGTTGTAGTTGTTCAAGTAATTCCTGTTGTTTCTGGATAACTTGGGCCTGTTTTTCAAGAACTACTGATGCAGTAATCGCATGTGCCGGTTCCTGGAATTGCATACCACTTATAATATCATCAAGTGAGTCAGGCAATACTAACCTAGACCCTGTTTGATCAGTTGCTTTA
>JACCDO011075919.1_pt1 | contig 11503 bp, 6 predicted proteins | sample 7446101 | NCBI WGS metagenome assembly JACCDO01 (sample SAMN15323440, study PRJNA562643) | freshwater metagenome | isolation source: river surface water | place: USA:Blue River Watershed | collected 2017-08-16
AAAAGAAAGTGATGTTTATCCTGATATAAAATTATTATTATTTGAAGAAAATAATATAGAAAAATTAGGCATTTATTATTTTGCATCTTATTTTATTAAAAAATATAATGAAAATTTTTATAGAGAAATGTTTCCATTAGATGAAGAAAAAGAAGAAAATATTATAAGGTATTTAGGAGCTCAATGCATAAAACATTCTACGAGATACACAAAAATAGATAATTTTGATATTCTTAATTATATTTTTTATAAATACTATGTTCATTTAATTGAAAAAGAATTAATTAAAAAATATGGAAAAACTTTATTATCTTTTAATAATTATAAACAATTATATCAATTTTTAGATTGTAATGGATATGTTGATAAATTTTATAATAAACTGGGACCTAAAATTATAAAAAAAATGTACGAATTTATTGAAAAAATTCATAAACACATATTATTCATACCTTTTATTGATAATTTAAAAAAATACGAAATGAAAGATTTAAAAAATTTTTCTATTTATGATTTAATTCAAGATTATGTGCCTACGTATATCAATAAAAAAGAACTATGGAAAAAATATAATTTATTAATTAAAGAAAAAAAATAATAACGTAAATAAAATAATAAAAAATTGACAGTTTTAAACTTAAATTATAATTTTTTTCTAATAAGTATTGAAACCTATATCACTGAAAAACTTCAGCAACTAAAATGATGAAAATCCTTTCTTTTGTTGAGACGGTATATAAACAAACAAACCCTACTGAAATGGGACAAACAATCAAAAAACGTGAACGTGAAGAAGAAATTACCTGCCATTTAATGAAAAAGGTGCGAGTCTCCGAAAACATTGATTGGAATAATGGTAATGAAGAATATAATAAAGATAAAAACACAATGCAATTTGAAGCGGATGATTTTGATGTAATTGATACCCCAATTGATTTTGGTGGTAAGCGTCCAGTTCGTCCTGTCCGTTTTGAAGCAGATGATTTTGATGTAATTGATACCCCAATTGATTTTGGTGGTAAGCGTCCAGTTCGTCCTGTCCGTTTTGAAGCGGATGATTTTGATGTAATTGATACCCCAATTGATTTTGGTGGTAAGCGTCCAGTTCGACCTGTCCGTTTTAAAGCGGGTGGTAAAAATCTTTTTATTGGAGGTGGTAAACGTCTCCGAACTTCTAAAGTAAACACTCTTTTTAAAGAGATAATGAGTACTTTTGAGGAGAGTTCCTGCAAAGAAATCTTTTTTAAGGGACTTAATACTAAAGTTGACTTAGTAAAAAATGGTTTATCCAACGCAATTCAAAATGCAATGGAAATGTAAAAGCCTAAATAATTAATTCAATTTCTTATAAAATAATCAAATATGAAATAAATAAAAAAAATTAATTATGAATATTATTATTTTAATCTTTTATAAAAATAGAAGGTATTTTTATATTAAAAATGAATATTGATCTTAATACATTTATTGGATTATTAATTTTATTAGCCATCGGTTTATATGGTTATACTCATATTGAGCACTTAACAAATGAAATAACTTATGTAAAATCTTCTATTGATGGCAGAGAGTATTTGGTTAGAAATTTACCTGATAAAGAAAAAGCTGCCGACATTTTAGCAACTATAAGAAATAAATTAGAATCTATTTGTGAATCTTTGAAGAAAAAACATCCTGATGATGAAGCTGTTGAAAGAATGAACAAAAAATTTAATGCTGACAATATAACTGAAGCTGGTAAAAATAATCAATATACATCTTACTCTGTAAATAAAGGAGAAAAGATAGTATTTTGTATAAGACAAAAAAATAAAACCGAAGATTTAGTTGATATTAATACCATTACTTTTGTTGCTATTCATGAATTAGCTCATATTATGACTAAATCAGTAGGACATACTGAAGAATTTTGGTCTAATTTTAAAAGACTACTTAAAGAAGCTGTTGCTTTAGGAATTTATCAAAGAGAAAATTATACAAAAAATCCTAAAGAATATTGTGGTATTCATGTGACAGATTCACCTTTAGATAATAATAATTAAAAAATAAATATACAAAAAAATATTAAATTAATTTTTAGTTATCTTTTTTTTATTTTTTAAAAAAAAAAAGAAGAATAAATAGAGGCTTATAAAAATAAAATGGCTTGTGATCTAACATCAATTAAACCGTATTTTATGGTAGAAGTAGTATCACGATTTTCTACAAAATATGGAGTTCATGATTATATATTTGTAGGAGAGCAAAATGAAGATACTTTTGAAAGTTTAAAAAGATTAAGTAAATTAGATAAAAAATCGAAAGAATATAATGATTTAAAAATTATTTTTGGTGAAGAAAATTTAAATTCTTGGAACAAAACTTTACAAAATAAGAAAATACCTCATCATTTACACTTTGTTCCTTCTTTGATTCAAATGGATGATAATTTAAATGAAGTAAAGAAGAAAATATTTGTATATTGTCCTTCTTTTGTTCCTGGACAAAAAGAAAAACAAGAATATATTTTACCTTCAAATCAAGAATTATGGATTAAAATAAAAACTAAAAAAGAAGGAGACAAAAAATATGATTTTAAAATGTTAGGTTATCATTATATTGAAAAGGGTAGTGAAAATCAATATATTTATAAACCACACATTTATGAAAATTTTGAATTAGATACAAAACTTTTTCCTCATCTTAATCATTCACATCGTATGAATACATTAAATCAATCAAATAAACAAGATATGGAAGAAAAAGTTAATATGGAACAAAACTTCGTTAGAAAAAAAGAATATAAAATTGACACAGGTGATAATTATTTATTATTATTTGATATTTTTGGAAATGAAGATGTTTATTCAAATAATGTTATTTATGTATCTAATGTAAAAGATGAGATTCTTTATTTAAAACTCAAAAAAGAATGGACTGATAATAAAAAAGACAAAATTATTAAAGGATATATCAAAAAATATTGGCCTGCTTATAATGAAAAAGAAGATGACAAAAAACAAACAGATAATTTACAAAAAATTTATTTAAAAACCCTACAAAGAGACCAATATATTAATACATTAATGAATTCATTAGTTATTGATTCTTCTATGTTTAATTGTTCAATTCGTACTATTAAATTTAATGTAAATTATGATGAAGATCAACTTTATATGGATGATACTTATGAATCAGGTCTTGAAGAATTATTTAAAGAAACAAATGATTATGTTGATTTATATCAATTATTTGATTATATTCGTGATAAACGAATGGGAGATAATATACCATTTATTAAATATGGTGATGTCACAATTGAAGAACCATTTATGGTGATAGCTTTAGACCCAGTTAATCAAAATAAGGTTCCTAAATCGATATTAAAAGATTGGGTAGGTTTAACAAAATTAGAAGATAGAAGATTTAATGGTTTACAAATAAAGAGTTATATAAAGAATTATGCTCAAGATTGTAAATATAATTCTATTAAGATTTTAAGAAATGGTACAATTACTTTTACAGTAAGTTATAGTGCTGAAAATGGTGCTAAAATGGATGATGTTGTATTAGCTGTTAAAAATTGTAAAAAATTAATTGATGATATTAATACACATATTCCTGATTATAGATTGATTCGTAGTGTTGATGAAAGAAAGAGAATACAATCTCCTGATATGAATATTCAAGATGGTTTTATTAAATTTAAACCAAATACAAATATGACTTTCTTAAATTTAACAATATCTATGAATTTACCTAAACAAATTGATTTTAAAAAATTAAAAGAATTTTCAGAATTATTTGGTAATTATTTAGCTGAAGAACCTAAATCTAAAGCAAATGAAGCTATTGTTCAAAATAGTTTGAAATTGCGTTATAAACGTGTAAGTTCATTTGCAAATATGTCTGAAATTATGGCAAAAATTAGTAAAATGATAGATATGGGTCAAAGTGATAATTTAATAAAAGATATGATAATGAAAAATTATGATAAAACAGAAAGTGAAGCTGAAAATTATTTACTTCAATATAAAAGAAAATATGCAGTTTTAGGTAAAAAGAAAATAGATACAACTTTTAAATTAGGTGTAAGAGTACAAATTTTCCAAGATAAGATATTATTTGATGGTATTACTAAAATTTATCAAATCCCGGAAATTTATAAATTTTTCACAACTTTTATCTATGTATTTTTACATTTAGAAAGATTTGAAAAAAATAAGAATTTTGAAAAACAAATTTATAAAATGAATATTCAACAAATTGAAGAAATGAACTTAAGTCGTGATACTGAACTTATTGATGAAGATGATTTAAAAATTATTCAAGGTATATCTAATAATTCTAATTTTTATAATACTGATTTTGGTGACGTAGGTTCTTCAAAAGTTATGTCTTTTATGGAAAAATATGATGCAGATGAAGATTTGGATTCTGAAGAAAATAAAATAGAAAGATATGTATCAAAAATGGGTACTATGTTAGCTAAAGAAGAAGACATTGATCCAAATATTCGTTTAGAATGCGAAGATAAAATTGTTGAAGTTCAAACATGTCAAGATTTCTGTAATGACTCTCGTTATTTTATTCGTCGTCTTCAACTATATGATAATATTTTATTCAAATTTAATGTATTGAAAAAAGCAGGAGAAGCTCAATATTCTCGTTCTTGTCAAGGTAGTAACAATCAACCTATTATTTTAGATTTTGACCCTGCTACTGACCCTCGTATTAAACGCGAATCATATTCATATTCTATAAAATATAGTTCAGACCCAAGTTTATTCCAAAGATGGTATATTTGTCCTAAAATTTGGTGTCCTTATTGTCAAATTCCCATTATGGAAGAAGATGTTGATAAAAGAACAATTACTAAAAAATTAATGTCAAAAGGTGATAAAGAATGTATTACTGGTATTTGTCCTTATGGAGACCATCAAGTATTTATTCGTGACCCAAATATTATGACATATGAAGAAGATAAAAAATTTAAAGAAGAGTTAAAAAAATTAAAATCAGATAAAGAGCGTGAGAAAATGATTCGTGAATTACAAGAGAATAGTAAATATGCTGCTTATCCAGGATTTTCACCTAAAAAACACCCTAAAGGATATTGTTTACCTTGTTGTTTTACAAGACCTCATAATGTTAAAGGTTCAGCATTCTATTCATCATATTTAAGATGTTTAGGAGAGGAAGTGGATGAAGATGAAAAACAGGATGGATTAATTTATATTAAAAAATTTAGACCAGTTGATAAAAATCGTTATGGTGTTTTAGCTGGTCATGTAGCAAGAGTTTTAAATACAACAATTGAAACAGGTCCATTAGGAAATAAAAAGGGATATTTTAGAAAGGGTGTTAAACAAACAGAAAATAATTCATTTTTATCAACAATAGCAGATATTTTTTCATGTGATAAACAAACTAATACTTTAACAGTTGAAAAAATTAAAAAAATGTTAATTGATAAAATAGATGAAAAATTATTTAGATCTTTACATGGAGGAAATTTAGTACATATCTTTAATGATAAAACTAAAAATACAACTCCCCTTCAAAACTTTATTCATTATTTAAATCATCATGATATTGAAATTAATCATACATTTTTATGGGATTTACTTCAAAGACCAAATATTTTATATGAAAATGGTGTAAATATATTTATTTTTGATGATAATACATTATTATGTCCTGTTGGTGAAAAAATTGATGAATTTTATAAAAAAGGTAGAAAAAATATTATAATAGCAAAACATAAAAAATTCTATGAACCAGTTTATTATTTAGAAGGTTCAAATGAAGGAAAAACTGTTAAATTTAAATGTATTTATGATTATACAAAACCTGAAATTAAAAAAATGCATGAAATAGCTGAACAAGGATGTACTGAAGAATCAATATTTAAATGGAATGAAATTTTACAAAATACTTTAAAACAATATCAAATTAAAACAAATACATCGAAACTTGATTTAGGTTTAAGTTTAGAAAAAACTCTTGAAAAAATATTAATAGCTATTAAAGAAAATAAATTAAAAGATTCTTTTACTCCTATTATTCAATATGTTGATGGTTATAATAAGGTTTTTGCATTAGGTCTTAAAAATAAAACTTTCCTTCCAGTTGCACCAAGTAAAATAATGTTAGAATTACCATTTAAAGATTTAATTAATTTAACTGACATTCAATATTTAGATTATCAAGAAACCAAAAAGAATCTAAATGAGATTCATGAAAAAACAAATATTCAATGTAATGTTGTTAAAAAATTAATTGATAAACGAGAAAAACATCCTCAATATGGTATGATAGTCGGAGTATTATTAGATAATGATAGAGTTGTACCAGTATCTAAAAGTAAAGATACAAATAAATCAACAAATGTCACAGATATTAATTTTTATATGGATATAGATTATTATATTTTCCATAAATTTGATAGAATACCAGATCAACGTGTTGAAATAATTAATAAAAAGAATTTTGAAGAAGAATCTTATCAAAGATTAAGATTTGAAATATCAAGATTTATTCAACAAAAGAGTGAAAAAACATATAAAGATGATATTATTGGTGTATTAAATATGGAAACCAAAGATTTAGCTATTAAACGTGCTTCTTTACAAAATATATTGAAAAATCTATTTGATAAATTAGTATATATTGGAAATAATGAAATAGATTATAATTATTATATAAGACCTAATAAAAGAGTACCTTGTTTCCAACGTTCTTTACAAAATAAAAAGAATAAAGAAAATAATAAAAATAAAAATCAAAATTTATCAGGATTTGAATTATCATGTTCTGATGACCCCCATTGTAAAGTTGATAAAGGTAAATGCAAATTATATATTAATGAATATAATTTATTAGAAAAGAAGAGAAAAAATGAAGATTTTTATTTAGATAGAATAATTGAAGAACTATTAAGATATCCTCTCAAACGTGATGAAATTTTATATGATAATATATCACCTATCATTAATAAAGATTTAGTTATTGTTAATCCTAATAAATATGTTTTAATTCATGGTGAAGACTTTTTGGAATTAGATAATATAATTGATAACATTTATTTAGATAAAAAAGGTATTATTTTAAATAAATCTCCTCTTTTTGAAGAACAAACTAACAGAAAGAATGTATCCTTTAAACTTGATCAATATATGGTCACAAAAACTAAATCTATTAATTCAAGTATGATTCGTGAATTACCAATTTATTGGAGTAATTATTTGACTAATAATTTTAAGATTGTAACCAATATTGAAGATTCATTATTTGTATCTATGTCTTATGCAATTAAACAATTAGATTTAAATAATAATTATGGTAAAGATATCACTGCTATTAAGATTAAAGAGATGTTAGTTGAATATTTAATGGAAATAAGTAAAGATAAAAATACTATTAAAAAGATTGTTGATGCATTTGGTGATGAACAAGATTTATTACCTAAAAATATGCAAAAAAATAAAAATAATAAAAATAATAATAATAAAAAAGACAAGAAAAATAGTATTAAAAATAATAGTGAAATAATGAGATATGATGAAAACTCATTATATAAATTATATAAAAATCAATGTAAAAAATTATTAGCTCATGTTCAATCTTTTTCACAATTATCATCAGAATTATTATCAAATAATCATAAAGGTTGTGAAGTTGATATATTATTATTATCAAATAAATTTAATGTAAATATTATTATTTTAGAAGAAAGAAAGAAGAAAGATTTACCTACTTTCTATTGTGTTGGAACACAGTTTGGTAATTTTAATAAATATATATTATTAATAAGAAATATTCAATTAGATAAAAATATTTATAATATTGTTGAAAATAAAAATAAATTTGTATTTGAAGATGTTGATTTACCTTACAAATTTAGAGAAGATGTATTAGATAAATGTAAATATCATACAGTTTTATGTTATCAATGTTAATTTATAAAGTTAATTCAAGTTTTTATTTGAAGAATAACTTAAATTATTTTTTAAGAAAAGATAATAAATTGGAAAAAGAAAAATCAAAATCAAATTGATTAGAAGAATTAGATTCATTTGATTGTAAAGATTCAGAAAATATATTTTTTTCTATTTTATTTTTTTTATTTTTATCTTTATGATTTGTATTATATAAAGATATTTTTTCTTTTTCATTAAAAACAATTGAATTTAAGTTAAATGAAAAAGAATTTAAAACATTTTCTATTTTATTTGGTATAAAAATAGAAAATTCTTCATATTTTTTTTCTTGTAATGGATATATATCATAAAAATCTAATTTTGATTCAAATTGATCAATATGATGGATTAATTTTTTATTTTCATCATTTTTTATAATATGTATAAAACAATTTACTACAATTTTATCAAAAAAAGAAGTTTTTATAATATATAGATTTTCTTTTTCTTTCTCTTCAAATATAAAATCATCTTTTATAATTTGTTCTTTTATTTTTAATAATTTATTTAAATGATGGTCTGGAATACATATATATAAATCTCTTTTAAATAAATGTATACCTTCAAAAACATAATATCCCATTAAAGTATTATAAGTTATAAAATATTCAATATTATGAGAAAAAAAAATATCATGAATATATTTTATTAAAAATTTGTTTGAAATTAATAATTTTTCATCTAAAGGTTCAATTTGAATACTTATTTTTGAATTAAGTGAAATTTGATGTTCAATACCATTTAAAGTATAATTATATTTATCAGTCAAATCTATTTTTTTTGATAACATTATAAATGAATTAAGATTAGTTATAGATTATATGGAATATAAAAATAAAAAAAGAACGATATTAAAAAATAAGAAAATATATTTATTATTTTTTTTAATATTATTTAATAAGATAAAAATTGAAAGATACTTTATTTATCTTTAATAGAGTAAAAATTATTTTTTAAAAATGATGCCTCATCCAGAATGTACAAAAGAAACAAGAACAAATAATGATTCTTTTATAAGAAAACAACAAGAAATTAAATATTCAAATCAATACATTCAACAATATAATCAACAATTAAACCAACAGCAACAACAATATCTTCAACAACAACAATATAATCAACAATTAAACCAACAGCAACAACAATATCTTCAACAACAACAATATAATCAACAACAACAAATAAAACAACAACAACAAATAAAACAACAACAACAATTAAAACTACAACAAAACAGAAATCCTCAACAAATTCAAAATCCTCATCAAATTCGTAATGTCCCAAATCAATATCAATATCAAAATATGACTAATGATATTAATGGATGGTCAAATAATATGAGTAATAATGTCTCTTCTTCTTTTTATGAATATAACATACCTCAACAAATAAATGCAAATAATTTTCAGAAACAACAAATAGGTTCTCAAAATAATGTTATAAATAGTAGACAACCAATTGGAGGAATGAATGAATATTCAAGATTAGATGAGGATACTTTTTTAAGAGCATCTAGTACTAGTACTCATACTCCTATAGATTATAAACATGATAATTATATGAAGGATCAATTTTCATCAAATATGCCAAATCAACTACCACAAAATACGAGAAATATAGGAAGGATGAAAGTTAATGAAAAACCTATACAACAATGTTTTCAACAAGATTATTTTATGAGTAATTTTGAAACTTTAAATAAAATGAATAAGGGTATACCAATGTTTGATAGTAATGAATTTGCAAATCATTTTCTTGATAGAAATCCCACAAATACAAGAAGAGATCAAGAAGAAAAAATTCGATTAAATGATAATAATGCATTTAAAAAACATCAAGGAGGACCCATTAATTCTTTTGTAGATTTAAATCCAGAATATACAAGAAAAGAAAGAAATAATATTAATAGTTCAAGTTATGTTCCCATGGCAAGAACTTTAGCAATTCCGAGAGATAAGGTTTAAAAAAATAAATATTTTTTTTAGTTGATTTAAATCAATAATGAATATAAAAAAAATATTTTTTTTATATTTAAAATTAGGGAAATATAAAAAAAAATGGATAAAACAAGAAAATTAAAAATAGAAACAGATGAAAATTCAAATATTAATAATATAAAAAAAGAAAATATTCATTTAAATATAAATCATTTTTTAAATGAAAATAATAATATAGATTCAAATATAGATTCTTCTTCACCAAATTTAATATTTGAATCTCCTTTAAATACTCCTACTCCAAGAAGTTTAAAAAAAAAACCAAAAAGTTATATAAAAAAAATACGTTCAAGTCCAAGTTTTCAATCAATACCTTTGACAAAATCAATATCAAATTTATCAGTTAATTCTTTAAATAAATTTAATTTACAAAACGAAAATGAAGAAGAAACTTTAAAATATAATTCTTTTAGTCAATTTTTAACTCAATCAAATAATGATGATGATGATAATCAAAATATTGGTTATTTAATAGAAGATGATTTAGATAATAAAAATGAACTTAAAGAAAGTCAAGAAGAAGATGATTTTTTTGATCAAATAGAGAAGAATCAGTATTCTGAACCGAAACAGTTTTTAATTAAAAAGGTTAAAAAACATAATCAAAAAAAAAATAATGAAGAGAGTGAAATTGATGAAAAAGAATCAATATTTACTACAAGTACAAATAAATCATCAAAGAATCAATTATTTCATGAAAATCCTCCATATGAATTAGTTAAAGAAATAATGAAAATATTTTTAGGAGATAATTTAAATAATCCATGTTATCAATTTACAAGAAAGATGATAGAAGAGAAAAGAATTATAGAAAAAATAGAAACATATATACCTGAATTAAAAAAATATTATTTAAAATGCAAACAAGGTAAATATTTAGAAAATTTGGATTCAAAAAAAATTATAACAATATTTAGACAATTAATTAGAATATATGGTTATCAAGTACATTCAACAGAAAAATATCAAAATGGTTCAAAATTTTTATTATATAAAATTGATAAAATAGAAAAAATGAAAGAACAAAATAAAAATCATAAGAAAAGTAATTTTACAGTCGATTTTGATTAAATCTTATTTGATTTTTTTTTCTATTCAATAATTAGGAAAACTAATTATGGATTTTTTAGGTATTTTTCAAAATCAACCTTCACAACAACAAACCCAAGGACAAAATCAAAGACAAAACCAAAGACAAAATCAAATGACTAATAATATGTCTTATCAACAACAAAATCAAAGACAAAACCAGATGAATTTTAATTCTACTTTTCAACAACAAAATAATTCTCAAATGACATTTAATAATCAAGCTAATAATAATAAAAAAAATCGTAATAATCGTAATAATTCTAGAGGACAACAAAATCAAGGATTTGGAGAAATACAAAATTTTGGACAATCTACATATACAAATTCACAAAGTACTAATATGAATCAAGCAAATACTCAAGAAAATAGAGGATTTTTTGGAGCTATGACAAATACTTTAGGAATATCAACACCACCTAATAATAGAAATCAAGGATTAGTTCAAAATACTAC
>JACCDO011264769.1_pt1 | contig 11502 bp, 10 predicted proteins | sample 7446101 | NCBI WGS metagenome assembly JACCDO01 (sample SAMN15323440, study PRJNA562643) | freshwater metagenome | isolation source: river surface water | place: USA:Blue River Watershed | collected 2017-08-16
CCTCGGCGAAGAAGTGACAGAAGCCGTCATCACGGTGCCTGCTTACTTCAACGACGCACAACGTCAAGCCACCAAAGATGCAGGCCGCATTGCTGGTTTGGATGTCAAGCGCATCATCAACGAACCCACCGCAGCTGCCTTGGCCTTTGGTTTGGACAAAACCGAAAAAGGCGATCGCAAAATCGCTGTGTATGACTTGGGTGGCGGTACGTTTGACGTATCGATCATTGAGATAGCAGACGTCGACGGCGAAAAACAATTCGAAGTGCTTTCCACCAACGGCGACACCTTCTTAGGAGGTGAAGACTTTGACCAACGCATCATTGACTTCATCATCGCGGAATTCAAGAAAGATTCTGGTGTTGATCTGTCGAAAGACGTTTTGGCCTTGCAACGCCTCAAAGAGTCTGCTGAAAAAGCCAAGATCGAACTCTCTTCATCGACTGGCACCGATATCAACTTGCCTTACATCACGGCTGATGCGTCAGGCCTAAACACCTCAACATCAAACTCAACCGCGCCAAACTGGAGCAACTCGTTGAAGACTTGATCGAGCGCACGATTGCGCCTTGCCGCACCGCCATCAAAGATGCGGGCGTGTCAGTCGGTGATATCAACGACGTGATCATGGTCGGCGGTATGACCCGCATGCCAAAAGTGCAAGACAAAGTCAAAGAGTTCTTCGGTAAAGAGCCTCGCCGTGACGTCAATCCAGATGAAGCCGTCGCAGTCGGTGCTGCTATCCAAGGCCAAGTGCTCTCTGGAGACCGTTCTGACGTGTTGTTGTTGGACGTGACGCCCTTGAGCTTAGGTATCGAAACCTTGGGCGGTGTGATGACCAAGATGATCACCAAGAACACCACCATCCCTACCAAGTTTGCACAAACCTTCTCCACTGCGGACGACAACCAACCTGCTGTGACCATCAAGGTTTACCAAGGTGAGCGTGAGTTGGCGTCTGGCAACAAGTCTTTGGGGGAATTCAACCTCGAAGGTATTCCACCAGCTCCACGTGGCACGCCACAAATTGAAGTGAGCTTTGACATAGACGCCAACGGCATCTTGCACGTCGGCGCCAAAGACAAAGCTACTGGCAAAGAAAACAAAATCACCATCAAGGCCAACTCTGGTTTGTCGGAAGAAGAAATCCAGCAAATGGTCAAAGACGCTGAACTCAATGCTGTCGAAGATAAGAAGAAGCTTGAAATCGTGCAATCCCGCAACCAAGCCGATGCCGCTGTGCACAGTGTGAAGAAGAGCTTGACCGAGCATGGTGACAAACTAGAGGCTGGCGAGAAAGAAAAAATCGAAGCAGCTGTCAAAGATGTTGAAGACGCTTTGAAAGGCGAAGACAAAGCCGAGATCGATGCAAAAACCGAAGCATTGATGACCGTTTCTCAAAAGCTAGGTGAAAAGGTCTACGCCGATATGCAAGCCCAACAGGCTGCAGCTGGCAGCGCACCTGGAGCAGCGAACGAGAGCGCCAAACCTGCCGACGACAACGTCGTTGATGCAGAGGTCAAAGAAGTCAAAAAAGGTTAATTCTTTTTAGCTCCGTGCGCCGCGCTATGGCCTCACAAGGGCCGGCGCGGCGTTGGTACATATAAATCAGCAACACACCATGGCTACTAAACGCGACTTTTACGACATTTTGGGTGTCCCCAAAAATGCCAGCGACGACGAGATAAAAAAGGCTTATCGCAAACTGGCGATGAAGCACCACCCTGACCGCAACCAAGGCGATGCTGCCAAGGAGGCAGAAGTCAAGTTCAAAGAGTGCAAAGAAGCCTATGAGATGTTGTCCGACCCGCAAAAGCGAGCCGCTTATGACCAATATGGCCATGCTGGTGTAGATCCCAATATGCGCGGCGGTCCTGGCGGCGCAGAGTTTGCGGGTGGATTTGGTGAAGCGTTTGGCGATATCTTCGGGGACATCTTTGGCCAAGCACGTCGCGGTGCTGGCGGCCGTCAGGTCTACCGTGGCAATGACTTGAGCTACGCCATGGAGATCACGCTAGAAGAAGCCGCCAAAGGCAAAGACGCTGAAATTCGTATCCCCGGTTGGGACGAATGTGACCCCTGCCACGGCACGGGTGCCAAACCGGGAACATCTGCCAAAACTTGTACGACCTGTAACGGCAGTGGCCAAGTACAAATGCGCCAAGGCTTCTTTAGCGTGCAACAAACCTGTCCGCATTGCCGCGGCTCGGGCAAGATCATTCCAGACCCCTGCACCACTTGCCACGGTCAAGGCAAAGTCAAAAAACAAAAAACTCTGGAAGTCAAAATCCCAGCGGGTATTGATGACGGCATGCGTATTCGTAGCACGGGCAATGGTGAACCGGGAACCAACGGTGGCCCATCCGGTGACTTGTTCATCGAAATCCGTTTGAAGAAGCACGACATCTTTGAGCGTGATGGCGACGACTTGCATTGCTCCGTGCCTATCAGTTTCACTACCGCTGCATTGGGTGGAGAAATTCGCGTGCCTACATTGGCTGGCGAAGCCGCTATTGATATTCCAGAAGGCACGCAAAACGACAAGCAGTTTCGTTTACGCGGTAAAGGCATGAAAGGTTTGCGTTCTAGCTTTCCCGGAGACTTGTATTGCCATATCTCGGTTGAGACCCCCGTCAAACTCTCAGAGCACCAACGCAAATTGCTCAAAGAACTCGACGAGTCGCTTAAAAAAGGTGGGGCTAAACACTCACCTGCTGAAGGCGGATGGGCTGATAAATTGAAGCGGTTCTTTAATTAAGGGCGGCCGATTTAATACGGCCTCATCATTAAAGTACTTGTTGCTAGTTCCAACTAAGGAATAAGCGTTAAGAATAAAAAGGCTGCAAACAATACAAGGTGGACTGCGCCTTGCATGACGTTGGTTTTTCCAGAGCCCAATGTAATGGTTCCGACAAGAAATGTGAGTCCTAGCAAGACAACGTCTTTTGCGTCTAATCCGAGCATCAAATCAAAATCGAACAAAACAGAGAAAAGAATTACCAAGGGAATAGTTAAACCGATACTTGCAAGTGCAGACCCAATGGCTAAATTCATACTTGTTTGCAAACGATCTGCCATGGCGGCTCGCAGCGCGGCCCAAGTTTCAGGAAGTAGCACGATCAGCGCGATCACAATGCCGACCACTGCATCTGGCGCTTCGTAGACTGTGACCAACGATTTGATAGTGGGTGAAAGTAATTTAGCAAAACCTACTACGCATACCAGAGATATGGTCATCAAAACAAAACTGATCCAAGCCTGCGAAGAAGTAGGTGGCGTCGCGTGCACAGATTCGTCTTGCACATTAGTTGCAGGAAGAAAATAGTCTCTGTGTCGAATAGTCTGTATGAACACAAACACCAACCACAATGCTAGAGATGACAGTGCGACAAATTCAAGTTGTGAGTCGGTGTAAGTCCCCTCCGATGAACTAATGGTGTAGAGCGGCAACACCAACACAAGTACTGACAAAGTCACCAAAGCCGCAAACCCAGAACCCGTACCCTCGATTCGAAAGAGTTGCTCTTTGTGGTGTAAACCACCAATTAACAGAGATAAGCCTACTACGCCGTTACAGATAATCATGACAGCTGCATAAATAGTGTCTCTAGGTAATGCCGCATTCTTACCACCATCAGTAAACATAATGGACAAGATCATGGCTGTTTCAATCACAGTAACAGCCAAAGCCAGAACCAAGGTACCGTAAGGTTCGCCCAACCGATGTGCGATGACTTCTGCATGGTGGACTGAGGAAGTTACTGCCAGCATCATGATGGCAAATGAAACTACTGCTATTGATCCAGTGATAGAAGTCTTGAGTAATAAAAAAAGCAAGACTGCACTCAAAAGGGGGGCTAACTCGGGCCAATAATTGAATACTTTTAAGTGCTTCATACTAAGTTAATGAAAGAGATGTTTATTTCAATTGAATGGCCCCGTACCAAGCTTGTACTTGGCTCTGCGTGTTGTCACTGTCAGTCATAAGACCAACACCAATTAAAGCGCCAGGTGGCTCGCCAAAAGCATTCTCAAAATCTAATTTGATGTTGCGCTCATACATCAGCCATTGATTCAAACGCTCAGAACCGGACTCCACCACAATTTTACGAATGCGATCGGTACGAGGATTTTCTATCACCGCGTTAACTGGTCTGTGATTACACCATACATACATAAGGGTAGCGTATGGCATCGGCTCGCCATTCATTGCATGGGAGAGTTCACTGAGTATCGCATTCTTCATTGAAAACTTTTTGCGATCGCCTTCAAAGGCTAGAACTATTCTGACTGGCGAATCGTCGTGATCCCGCTCTGCCATATCGGCGGACGCCATCAGTTCTGCTACTTGCCAGGAAAAAAACACGCTGTTCAAGGCGTCTGGCTCTATACGGATTTTTTGGCGCAGCATACTTGCAGAAGACTGCGCATTTGCTTTTAAAGTATTTTGGCCATTTAAGGTAACCAAAGAGTAATGGGTGTTGTGTTTGCCAGGAAGCTTGACTTGCTCCCACCTTGATTGCGCCTCAGGTTGCCAAAACAGGTTAGACGGTTGCGAACCAACCAGCTGCACATTTTTGACGGAAGTGCAACCCATGAGCAACCCGGTTGCAGTAGAGAAAGCTATCGCAATAATTTTTCCAACCATCACGACAGCTTCCTCTAACTATTGGTCGTTGATTTCCTAATCAGCAACCATTGCAATGCTTGCGCCTATGGCAAGTATGCCCGCTGGCACCACCAGATCAGATTTGGCTTGCGGTTGGTCATCAGTCACCGGATGAAGGTTGGCCGTTAATTTAGGACGCCTCGCATCTATCACTCTTGCCGATACAAATTCGCGGCTTATTTTTTTAGTGAATTCCGTCAATGGCCCGTGCGCAGTCTTGATAAAGACCTGGTTATTGTGCTGCTTGAGCAAAGTTGCAATTTCTTGCGTGGTTTCTTGCGTCCAGTCTTGCCGCCATTTTTTTTGCGCAGACTGCGATAGCCAACGCCCACTGTGGCGCGTAAGCCGTGGCGGACATCCCACCAGTACCCAACTTACTTGTTGGCTTGCTTCCTGGTGGGAAAGCATAGGGACAATTTGTTGGAGTGCATATTGCTTGTCATCGAGGTAAACGATAAAGGTTTCCATTTTTCTCTCCTTTTGGTTGAAGTAATTTATTTAAGCCAAATAAGTTTCTGATTTGTTGTTGCTCTCCTGCCGCTTTTGCGTGAGCCAGCCTAGGCCCAAAACACCTGCGATTGCAGCAACGTACGTAGCCCCACGCGCAATATGGTGGACTAGTTCTTCGCCATCAAACCAAGTATCTAAAAGTTGTTCGTTGATAAGCATTTGCGCCGCAGTGAATGCCAAGACAGTGGCTCCCAAATGGATAATGACGGGCCACTTCTCGACTAAACGCAACACTAACTTGCTTCCCATCACAACAATTGGGATGCTGATGAGCAGACCTATCACAACCAAGTCAAATGAACCGTTGGCAGCACCTGCAACGCCCAATACGTTATCGATTCCCATCAACGCGTCTGCGACCACGATGGTTTTCATCGCGCTCCAAAAGCTTGTCGAATGCACACTATGGTTTGTGTCTTCATTGGTGTCAGAGATAAGCTTGTAAGCTATCCAAAGCAAACCCAAACCACCGATAAACATGAGTCCTGGAATTTGCAACAACCAAACAACACACAGCGTCATGGTAGAGCGAACAACAATGGCTGCTATCGTTCCCCAAACTATGGCTTTATTTTGATGCTCAGGCGGGAGATTACGAGCGGCAAGTGCAATAACTATGGCGTTATCACCAGCTAAGACTAAATCAATCAATACGATAGCCAGCAATGCTGACCACCACGGCAATGTAAAAATTTCCATGGAAGACCTTCAAACGATCCGAACACCTCCATAGGGGTTACCCTGTGGCGCGAGAGATCGAAGGTCTTGCTGTACTTGTTATTGATCAGTTATTTGTCCAACATACCGGAAGTAAAAACTTCGTAATGACGATATGTTGATTTCTTTGTGCGCCTGATGGCTGGACTGAACACAAAGAAATTAAGCTACTCCCCAACGATGGGTGAATTAAACCTTAACAAGATTTATTCTGTCAAAGAAAATAATTAGTCACAAAAAGTCTATGGTTATTTGTCACATCATCTTTACGTAATGAGTTGATTTAAATATGTTCATTACAAAAATATACTCAGAAATTACGAGGGTATCTTTTCGAATATTGATTTTCATAATAACGACTCCATATGATCGTTATCTCACCCCTTTGAATATTTTGAAAAGGTTCTATCCATGAAACGCATATTCCTCTTCATCCTTACTAATCTTGCAGTCATGTTGGTCCTCAGCATTGTCGCGAGCCTGCTGGGTGTTAATCGCTACTTGACTGCGAATGGTCTCAACCTCTCTGCGCTACTAGGGTTTTCTCTTATCATGGGTTTTGGTGGTGCTTTCATCTCTTTGCTCATGAGCAAATGGATGGCCAAGATGTCCACTGGGGCCGAGGTTATTTCTCAACCACGCAACGCAGATGAAGCGTGGATCTTAGAGACGGTTCAACGTTTGTCACAACGCGCAGGCATTGAAATGCCAGAAGTTGCTATCTACGATGGCGAGCCCAACGCTTTTGCAACAGGCGCATTTAAGAATTCAGCTTTGGTTGCGGTATCTACCGGCTTATTACAAGGCATGACCCGCGACGAGGTAGAGGCAGTTTTAGGACATGAAATCGCCCATATCGCAAATGGTGACATGGTCACCCTCACCTTGATACAAGGTGTACTTAATACATTTGTAGTGTTCTTAAGTCGCGTCATTGGCTACTTTGTAGACAATCTCACTCGCAGCAAAGACGATGAATCTAGTGGCCCTGGATGGGGTTATTACGTCTCTAGCATCGTGCTCGACATCGTTTTAGGTTTTGTCGCCAGCATGATCGTGGCCTGGTTCAGCCGTCAGCGCGAATTTCGCGCCGATGAAGGTTCCGCCCAATTACTGGGACAAAAACAACCCATGATCAATGCGCTCGCACGCTTAGGCCAGATGCAAGCGGGTGCGTTGCCCGCGAGTGTGTCTGCGATGGGCATTACTGGCGATTTGAGCAAACTCTTTGCTAGCCACCCACCTCTTGAAGAACGCATTGCTGCACTACAAGCCTCCAAATAACACTTTATAAATTTCAAAAAATGGAACTCATCAGCTCCCCCGAAGCTTGGATAGCTTTTGCAACCTTGACTGCGTTGGAGCTGGTGCTGGGTATCGATAACATCATTTTCATTTCCATTCTTGTTGACAAACTTCCGATAGAAAAACGTGAAGTCGCCAGACGCATAGGCTTATTCATGGCTATGTTCATGCGCATTGGCTTGCTTCTCGTTTTATCTTGGATAGTGGGTCTTGTTGAGCCTATGTTCTCGTTACTTGGCCATGAGGTGTCTGGCAGGGACGCCATTTTGATCTTAGGTGGTTTATTCCTCCTTTGGAAAAGCACTACGGAGATTCATCAAACACTTGAAGGTGCCGGGGAGCAACATGCATCGGCGTCTCGGCACACTCTCTTTTCTGTCATCTTTCAAATCATGCTGATTGATTTGGTTTTTTCACTAGATTCCATCATCACAGCCGTTGGTATGGTCGACCAAGTTGAAGTCATGATTGCAGCCGTGATGACATCCGTGGGTCTCATGATGGTGTTTGCCCGTGGAATTGGCGAATTTGTGTCTAACCATCCCACCATCAAAATGCTTGCCTTGAGTTTCTTGGTTGTTGTAGGAATTGTGTTGATAGCAGAAGGTTTTGCGCATCACATTCCTAAAGGCTATATTTATTTTGCGATGGCATTCTCAGTTTGCGTTGAAATGCTCAACATTCGGCTGCGAAAAAAATCTACATAGAGACTTCTGCAGTCTCGCTGGTTTGAATATCCTTTTAAAGGCTATCTATTCAAAAGTATCTTGATATAAGTCAACCCGTTTACGCATAACAACACTATGCTCTATGTTTGCTCAGATTCAAACTGCTTTTGCATGGAGTCATTGCTGCTATGAGTGTCACCATTACTTTTCTAGGCGGAACGGGTACTGTCACAGGCTCCAAGTATTTGGTGCAGCATGAAGGCCAAAGGCTAATGGTCGACTGCGGCTTGTTTCAAGGCTACAAACAACTGAGATTGCGCAATTGGAATCCGCCTAGTTTTACACCCCAAGATATCAATGCCATCGTATTGACCCATGCCCACTTAGACCACAGTGGCTACTTGCCGCTTCTTTATGTTCAAGGCTATAGGGGCAAGGTATATGCCACTCCAGCAACATGCGATTTATGCGCCATTCTTTTGCCTGACAGTGGGCATATCCAAGAAGAGGATGCAGGGTTTCTGAATCGCCACGGTTACACCAAACACGCGCCAGCACTTCCTCTATACGACAAACACCAAGCGATTAAATCTCTCAACCTATTACACCCTCAAGCCCTTGGCAAAACGTTCAACCCGATACCAGGTTGGAAAGTTACCTTGACCTCCGCTGGGCACATCTTGGGCGCATCCAGCGTTTTGGTTGAAGTAGCCGGTAGACGTATTTTGTTTAGCGGCGATTTAGGTCGCCTAGACGATTTACTGATGTTGCCCCCTGATAAACCACCGCAGGCTGATACTGTGTTGATTGAATCTACTTATGGCAACCGTGAGCACCCAGATGAAAACCTAATCGCCGAATTGGGCGCTGCTTTGAATAAGGTATCCGCCCGTGGTGGCGTCGCGGTGATTCCGGTGTTTGCTGTAGGTAGAGCCCAAGCTATTTTGTATGCCATTTCCTTGTTAAAAGAACGCGGGGATATACCGCATGGCTTGCCTGTTTTTTTAGACAGCCCTATGGCCGTGCACACTACCGAGCTATACAAAAAACATCCTCTCGCACACCGACTAGACGCACAAGGCATTCGCGATTTAGAAAATGTCGCCACCATGGTCGAAAGCACTGACCAATCGAAAAAGCTTGCCAGCCGCCACGGCCCCATGGTGATATTGGCGGCGAGCGGTATGGCCACTGGCGGAAGGGTGCTACACCATTTGGCACATTACCTGCCTGACCATCGCAATATGGTTATTTTGACAGGCTACCAAGCACATGGAACGCGAGGTGCCACCTTAGCCAGTGGCTCTGGTGTTGTCCGTATTCACAGCAAAGACATTCAAATCGAAGCCGAAGTGGTACAACTGCAATCATCCTCGGCTCATGCGGACGCATCTCAATTGATCGATTGGTTGCAAAGCATGCAGCAAGCACCTTCTCAAGTCTATGTGGTGCATGGCGAACCGGAAGCGTCAGACGCCCTTCGCCAACGAATCGAGCTCAAGTTGGGTTGGAGAGCCTTGGTGCCCGAGCATGGAAGCACTTGGCCAACTTAATACGGAATTACAAAAACCGATCTAATAATTTACGTGTGTGCCTATCCAGGGCAGGCAAATCACGGATTAAGAACTGCACCCCGTGGGCATCGGCCACGATCAAGGTGTTGGTACTGAGTCGCTTGATGTCTTCTTCGCCTTTGAGCACAAACTCAGTCGGTCCGCGGCTAGTTTGAACACGCCAAGTACTAGGTGTAGAAAAACTATTCACACCATCGAGGCGCAAAATCTCAGGCATAAATTCACGCATTTGTAGGGCGCGATCTATCACTTGTTTATTGGCAGGGCTAACAGTCGAAAGATCATCAATCCAAACCAACTCCTTTCCTTCCACGCCCAAAATCGAAATACTGCGATCTGGCTCAGCAATAGGAAATGCGCGAACTACGACGGCCTTGGTATGCAGAGAATCGTCAGCCAAGCGCACAACCAGTTCACCCAATGGGTTAAAGCTCAATGAGAATGCGTCACTCATACGATGTCCTCTTTGCGAGAAATATCGCCCAATTTCACACGGTCCGCTTCCGCATTTTTAGCTTGAGCCTCATATAAACGCCAATAAGCGCCCTGCTTGGCCATCAAGGTGTCATGGTTGCCCTCTTCCACCAATTCCCCTTGCTCCAATACAACGAGTCGATCCGCTTTGTGTAATGTTGACAACCGATGCGCGATCGCAATCGTGGTACGACCTTGCACCAAGTTGTCGAGCGCTTTTTGGATTTCTTGCTCGGTCTCTGTATCTACCGATGCTGTAGCTTCATCCAAAATCAAAATACGCGGATTGATCAGTAGGGCACGCGCAATAGAAATGCGTTGGCGCTCACCGCCCGATAAACCTTGTCCGCGCTCTCCGACTAAAGAGTCATAACCTTGTGGCAGTCGCAAAATAAATTCATGCGCATGAGCGGCACGCGCCGCGGCGACGATATCTTGGCGACTCGCATTAGGCTTGCCGTAGGCAATGTTGTCGGCTATCGTGCCAAAGAACAGATAGGGTTCTTGCAAAACTAACCCGATATGGCTTCTGTAATCAGACAAAGCAATATTGCGAATATCGATGCCATCGACCTTGATAGCGCCTTCGCTGATATCGTAAAAACGGCAAATCAAATTCACCAAGGTGCTTTTGCCAGAGCCGCTTTGCCCGACCAGGCCGATCATCTCGCCAGGTTGTATGGACAAGTTCAAACCACGAATCACAGCGCGGTTACCGTAACGAAAACCCACGTCTTCAATATCAATACGGCCTTGTAACGGGGTAGGTAGTTTTTGTGGGCAAGATGCTTCTGGCACGCTGGAGACGTGGTCCAAGATTTCAAAGATTCGTTTGGCACCGGCAGCAGCCTTTTGGGTGTGCGAAACAATACGGCTCATGGAATCTAAACGCGTGTAAAACCTTCCGATATACGCCAAGAATGCAGTCAATACGCCCACGGTAATTTGGTGATGCGACACCAACCAAATGCCAAAACCCCATACGACCAACAGACCTACTTCCGTCATCAAGGTGACGGTCGGCGAAAACAAAGACCAAACAAAATTAATACGATCATTCACCGCCATGTTGTGCTTATTAGCATCTCGAAACCGGTTTGCCTCACGCCTTTCTTGCGCAAAGGCTTTGACAACACGAATACCTGGAATGGTGTCAGACAGCACATTGGTTAATTCCGACCAAACACGGTCAATCTTCTCGAAACCGGTTCGTAATTTGTCGCGCACAACGTGGATGAGCCAAATAATGAAGGGAAGAGGCAATAGAGTAGCTGCAGCCAGCCGAATATCGATGCTCAACAAAATAACTGCAGTCATCAAAATCATCAAAATATCAGTAGCAAAATCAAGAAGATGCACAGACAAAAAGACGTTGATACGATCTGTCTCGGCACCTATACGGTTCATCAAGTCGCCCGTACGCCGACCCCCAAAATATTCCAGAGACAGACGCATCAAGTGTTCATATGCTGTAGTGCGCAAATCCGCACCAATCCGCTCAGACACCAAGGCCAAGATATAAGTCTTGGCCCACCCCAAGATCCAAGCCAAGGCCGCTGCCGCAAACAAACCGCCCAAATACAAA
>JACCDO012369971.1_pt1 | contig 11502 bp, 9 predicted proteins | sample 7446101 | NCBI WGS metagenome assembly JACCDO01 (sample SAMN15323440, study PRJNA562643) | freshwater metagenome | isolation source: river surface water | place: USA:Blue River Watershed | collected 2017-08-16
CATATTTTGTTACATATTTTGTTACATATTTTGTTACATATTTTGTTATATATTTTGTTACATATTTTGTTACATATTTTGTTACATTTTCCCATTAAAAATGTATTTTCAACCATTTATCCCAAATTTTTACCCTTTTGTTACATATTTTGTTACATATTTTGTTACATATTTTGTACTTGTTTTTATCCAGACACCTGGATAACAACAAGAATAGTCCAAAATCACTCGGGTCGGCTCCCAGAGGGCCGCCGGGGGCCATTCCAACTCCCATACCAACCCCATGCAAACACACCGCCACTCACACTAACCAGATACCCACACCCCTACAAACAGCCAGGGGTCTAAGGGGAGCGCAGGTCCCCTCCAACAGCCAGGGGTCTAAGGGAGCGCAGGTCCCCTTCCCCTAACTACAGACACATTACTTTGAATGATACATGAAATAACTCACCTAAAATCGATACACTACATATCAACAGCATTGTAAACCAAGATGCAAACCTTCGCCCACGCCTTCCAAGTCACCCTCGAACCCATCGACCGCGAGCTCACATGCGAGAGCTTCGCCACTCAAGACTACATCCGCAAAAACCACCTGGACGTCATCCAGTGGCTTGAGCTCCAAACCGCCAACCAAATCCCGCACGTACAAAACGCCACCTTCGCCTTCGAAGATGGCCTCTTCCACGTCAAATACCAGGCGGACGAAGACCAGGTTGACAACTTCGCCAACTTCGAGGACTCGTACGAAATCGACATCCGCGGCAAGCCATTCTCCTTCGGATGGTCCCACGTCGAATTCCACCAAGCCAACTTCACCGTCGATCTCGTCCCCTGCGACCAAGACGACGAGGACAACGGCGACATCCAAGAACTCATTGCCAAGTACCACAAAAAAATCATCAACTGGTACACAAACATCATCAAGGACGACGACTACATCCAACTCTGCGCACACAACATCCGCATCAAACACATCCAGGATGACCTCTTCCACATCCAGTGCGCCCTCAACACCGACCCGGACCTCAACATCGAACTCGACTCACTCGTTGACCTCGACGAAGACGGTAACCACCCCATCACAATCAACGGTAAACAATACCTCGTTCACGCATCCCTCTAACGTGTTAAATCCCGTGTTAGTGTTATCCCACAATAAAACAACAGTTTACCCCAAAAGGGTAAATTACTTTGGTTAACTCTTTGTCAAACAGGCTTTTGACCATTTTAACAGAACCAGCTTACCAAAGTAAATAGCGAATCGTCAGCCACTCCCCTTAATAACCTGTACTATCAAATGTAATCGTATTCCCTTTAACCTTGATATTTGGCGTATAAGAAACAATCCTGTCGTCTGCGATGACACAGTCCATCCCATCAGCGTCTTCGCTACCGATCAATACATTCAGTGATCCCTCCTCGCCATAGTAACGATCGCTCTTCACACGCATAGCAGAGTTCTTGCTCTTAGCCTCAAAAAACGCAACATTTGCGATTTCAATGCTACCCAGGTTCATATAAACCAACGTTCCGTAACCAGTGTTCTTGTTCAACTTGTTCAACATGTTAAATACCTTGCGTTCTGTCTCATTGTCCGTCTCCGTGACAACCAGCACATGACGCACACGATTAATACTCCACTTCAAAAATCCCTCGTAATTATCCAGACCAACATCAAGCGACACGATCAACACCTGTGTATCACAACTTATCGGTACTGTCTGTTCATACGTAGGATAGTCCTCCGTATTAATATCAGCTTGAAGGCGAGTCAGACCACTCACGTATTGAACCGTCAACATTATATCCGGGAATAAGGATTTGTTATGATTGCATCATCAATTTTAACACTCGTATAAATATTATATTACGTTTGAGTATAGATGCAGCGAACGAGTATACCTTTAGAACCACCTATACCTCCCGTCAGATTAAGGCGCGTCCCCTCGCCTTCGCCCCGTCCTGGAACTCCTGGATACATAAAAGTCGGACGTCATCTGGGTAAGGCTGTCACTGGATTCCCCGGAGCAATGTTAGCATGGGCTGGAAACCTAACAGGTTACACTCAACCGACACAACCTGTAGACCGAAGGCGAGCAGTGATACTCTCAGTTAAACGCCCAGTTATACCCCAGAAACAACCAAGTTCAGCCAAACGACGCAAAACTGAAGAAAGAGCAAGACGCCATGAAGTAGTACATGATATACTTCAAGCGAGTGATAGACCTCGGATGGAAGCAGACCGCGCCAGACGGCAAGATACAGAACGCACCAGACGCCAATATCAAGAGCGTATCAGACGCCAAGCTGAAGAGAGTGTCAGACTGACAATCGAAGAACACTATAGACGCCAAACTGAAGAACGTGTCAAACGCCAAGCTGCTCAAGCTAAAGAACTTGCCAGACGTCGAGCTGTACGCCAAGCTGCTCAAGCTGAAGAGATTGCCAGAATTAGCCAAGCTGCTCAAGCGGCAGAACAGACCAGACTCGCTGGAATACACCGAATAGCTGAAGCTGGACGTAAAGCAATACATGAAGATGCCGAAGCACGTGCCAGACGCGACGCTGAAGCACAGGCCAGACAAGCAGCTACTCAAGCGGCAGAACAGACCAGAAAACAGGAAGAACTCGCTAGAAGACACCGACTAACTGAAGTTGGACGTAGATTAATACGTGAAGGTGCCGAAGCACGTGCCAGACGCAACGCTGAAGCAGCTGCAGCAAGCCGTGACAGACGGCAAGCTGCAGAACGCCAAGCTGCTGCTCAAGCTGCAGCACGTCAAGCAGAACGCCAAGGGGTTAGACACCAAGGACAATTAAGACGCGAAGTTGCCACAGCACCTACTCTTCCAGGACACATTATCCCTGCCCCCAGACTACCACCGCGCCTCATCGCGTCAGGAACTTACGGATGTGCATACCGACCACGAATGAAATGTGTTGAACCGGACAGAGAACGCACAGCAGTTGGACTCGAAACACGTGGAAAACGACTCATATCTAAGTTATGTGGAAATACACCTGAACATAGAGCATGCCAAGACGAGTTTAACGAACTTGACAAACCTGAGCTCCGACAAGCAGATCCTAACAACACATACCACATTGGTGGACCCATCCTTTGTACACCTGATATTGGTCCCAACCCCGAAAATACTATACTCCGCCCACCAAATAATTGTGGACCTGCTACGGGCGCTCTCCGTAAAGATATTTTAATTTTCGAAGATGGTGGTCGTTCCCTTACAGCCTACAGAAATTCACCTGATAGAAACGTCTCCGTAATTATCAGAGGATTCCAAAACCTTTTTCGAGGCATCTCTATATTTAATGACCGTAACTTCTACCACAATGATATCAAACCCGACAATCTTACAGTTGGCGTTGATCCGATGAACCCTCAATTTAGATTTATAGATTTCGGTATATCTTTCACCTATCCTCCTACCGTCGATCATCTACAGTTGTATGACCACAACTACGCATGGTGGCCGCTGGACAGCAAAATACTGCTCCCTAACTACCCACAGCTTAATGGTAATGGTGGTGACCGACGCGCCCAAATGAGAGCTATGATCTTAGATTGGCTTAACAGGATCAGGTATTGTCCGTCTCTCATTGAGTTCTACAAAAATGGGGGATTAGATGGAACAGACTACCGCAACATACCGGCACTCGCTAATGCCATGACCGCTATAATGGAACCACTATATGTTGGACGCCGAAATCGCCTCCAAGAGATTGTAACTAAAATAGATGTGTTCGGCGTTGCCGTGTCACTCTTAGACTCGGTTGAAACCGAAATTCACCGAGGTACACCTCTCGGTGTAGCTATACGTGAGTTTTTTATCACCTCACAGATTTTAAACGTTGACTCTAACCACAGACCAGACTCCAGAACATTCACCAGACTATACGACAACTTTGTCGCGGATCTTAGACGGAGACAACTGATTTAGATTTCACACATCAACGGTAAACATCGTCCACGCCTCCCTATCTAACCCCGTGTTAGTGTTATCAACAATAAAACTTACACTTTGGTTTATTAAGAGAGTCCGCCTCCAATCATAATAGTTTCCAAAGGCGATACTTTCTCGCTTACCAGAATAATCTTAAGACAAAATCTTTACAATGTTATAATGCATAAAGTCTTAAACCAAATTGGTGGAGGCAACTGTAGTATTTGTGGTTCTACCGGAACCAATAAATCTACGTGCCCAAAAAATCCAAAGGCCACTAAGCCCAACCCTGCTAAACACCCTCTTGCTTCCGCAGGAACTCCCGTCAAACCTAACCCGGCTGCGGTCAAAGAAGCACCTAAACCAAAGGCTCGACTGGTTAAACGTAAGGCTGCACCAAAAGCTGCTCAAGTTAAACAGGCTGCTCAGGTTAAACAAGTTAAACAGGCTGCTCAGGTTAAACAGCCTACGCAAACTGCACAAGAACGTCAGAAACGTCAAGCTGCACAAGCAAGCCAGGCTGCAGAACTGGCCAAAGCAGCAGAGCTTGAAAAACAAGCAGATGAATTGTTGGAACGTCTGCGTGCTCCTACCACACTACCAACACAAGCTCCTTTCCCCTCCACGTCTGCGGTATTTACAGCATCGGATCGTCAAAAATGGAATAATTTAAGATACAAAATGAGAAAGGGTGCATTCAATGATGGCTTATTTTTGTTTGTACCTTCTTCCCTCATCTTCTACTCATACCTTCCGGCATTAACATCAACGGAAGTAACGCTGTATATTTCTTTATTGAGAAAAATGGCGCAACATTACGGGGCAGATACTGTGGCTAATTATTTATCATCAGTTGACCTTTCAACTGAATTTTTGCTCCACGATATTCTACTCGATAGCATTATAGATTTAAAAAAATCCGCTTCCCCCTTAGCAAAAACCATTGCTCTGCAACGCGAAAAACTACTCAACCCCTACGTAGAATGTATATATGATATATGGGTATGCGGCACTTTAGCAGTCGATAGGGATGACAATGGGATATTCGTGGTATCTACACCAGAAATGGTGTATGAAGAATTAAGAGATAAATTTATGAAATTTTGTTATTCACGCAACGAACAACGTGATTTTAAGCAAAATCCTCCAGCACACTGGCCAGTATGTACGCCCAGCGATCCTCTCGCGACTACCAACCCCATGAATGATAGGACAAACACTTTCGCAATGTTAGAGAAAGATAATAAAATTATACTCGAACTCGCGGGTGGCATTCCAGACATTGAAAATCTTGATCAGTTTGCCGATATGACAATGTTCAATAAAGATGCCCTTAAAGAATTAGAATTGATCGGTGGTCGACATTCTGCGATATATCCTATCCTATACATGAAAGGATGGAAACCATCCGTTAACGGTCTTACTGAACACCAATTACAAATTAGACGGGAGGTATATGACCATTTACTCGCGTTCATAATGCAAAACCCATACCTTAAACAGGCATTCAATACTCGAGGTCCCGATTCGTACAAAGCTCTATTTAACCTTATACATTTTATTCACCTGTTGGAATCGCTCGATAACCGCACGCCAGCCGAAAATGCTAAGCTGACCCAACTGAAAAACTTTGCGAATAAATACAAGTTTTACTTCTGTTTGTTGAGCGTATCCTTTTATTTTAAAATCGCACTAATTGGTGGAGCGAGCCAGGCTTTATGATTAAAGCACGGAAGGGTCCTTTAACTTTGACTTATGTAGTAACGGTTAAGCTCGGCGTTCTTAATCGCCGATGAACCAGCCAGACCGTGCAACCAAGGAGTCGGCTCCACAAACATCGTGTTAAATAATTCAGATATTTTAACAGGGTTGTCTTGATCCTCCTGGAACGTACGAGGAATATAACGATACTCCACCTTTGGAGGCGGACATTTCTTGATCTGGTTAATATATCCCACTACCATCGATATAACACCAAAGAACGTTATCATGATTATGATAGACTTCATTAATGTAACACCCGAAAAAATTTCCAACATAAAAATAACATCCCTACTCAAACGATATAGGTGTAAAGATATACGACAACTTTAGCTGCACAATATACCGCTGTAGTGAAACAGGAACATATTTGCAAACTGGTATCATTGCAGAAACCACGGTGGGTGACGTATACCGCTCGCTAAAGTGCTGATAAGCGAGAGTGAAATTACGAAACTCCTTGCATGTAAACTTTCTTACCGTGTATCCACGAGTCTCCCTTACACACAAAAATACCTTTCTGATACCGTCGTCATTTGTACTTGACATTTATTAGTTTCCTGCTTATTCATTTTAAAAGTGAAAGTGTGAACAAGTTTAAAATATCATGCTCTATGCACATAGAGATTTACTTGAACAGACAATCACCGTACAATCCAAATCCACTCCCATTAAAATCAAATTAACACACGACGAAGGCTTCCCTATCAGCAATCTATGGACAGGCAACCGCATCCCCACCCTGTCATGGATTGATGACGATAATAAAACACACATAACCTCCATCTCAAAACTACGGCAATATTTCACCTACATTGAACCCGAATACACTACACACATCAGAAAATGGCTCAATGTACACGCTAATCAGTTTGCCGCCGCAACCGAAGTACTCGACTACTTCAAATCCGGTATTATAAACGTTATATTAACCGCAGAAATGCAATCAGGAAAAACAGGCACCGCCAGATACATTGTACACGCACTATTAAATCTGACCGGTCCATCCATCCAGTGGGACAACCGCATGAAATCTGAAAATACCTACTTTATCTGCGGCATGAATGATAACGATCTACGAAATCAAGCCGTTAAAGAATTTCACGGCTTGATCCCCTCCAACAACATTCTCTTTAGCAAGCAGCTGCAAAAACACCCCTTTACCTGGTCTGACTACACAGAACCCTGTCTTGTAATCGTAGACGAGTCACACTACGCTTCCAACGTTAACAGCCTTGTAGACAAATTCCTAAAATCCATAAAATCCAAACACCTACTGCTATCCATCTCCGCCACCGCCATGGCCGAACTCGCCACCAGCGAATCGCAAGGCAAAGGAATGGTCTACCTCAAACCAGGAGACAACTATTATAGCATCCGTGACATCTTCCGTCGAGGTCTCGTACATCAATCGATAAATATCACCGTAGACCAATCGGCTTTTATCGAACTCGTTGCAGATGAATATCAACACCAGCAAGAACACGGAGAGCTTAAGTATAATATTATACGCATCCCCAATCAATGGTATTTTCAAGATCTCGAAGACGACATAAAGTCTTTAGGCCTCGATATTGATTTTATCAATCATCATACAGCCGCCCCATCTCGCGCATCCTCCAGCTCCGACAGTAATGTCGGTCTTGACTTTAACGACTACATTAATACAGAACCACCAAGGTTTACCATCATATGGATTTACGGCAGCCTACGAGCCGGCAAACAGCTAAATACCACACACATAGGTTTTGTACACGACACCGCAGAAAGCGCCCCCGACACCATCGCTCAGTCCCTGTTGGGTCGCATACTCGGTTACAATAAACGAAACAACCACGTGAAATGCTACACCGATGTTAAATCCGCCAAACTCATGTGTGAATGGATGACCAACATATACGATCTAACCAAAATACCGTCGGGGTCCAGGGGCATCATTAACGGATACAACGACACCATTAAAAAATGGAAGTTGAACCCACCCATTGCCGTTAAACTTAATTCCGAAAACAGGTCCTATTTTCGAACCATGAAACAAAAACACGGCAACCGTTATCCGTATAAACAAGAATTTATCGATACACTCATCGAATCCGCCAACGAATTTACCGTTGATCTCGTTGAACGCATCTTCGATACCTATCAACCTGGCCGATGCGGTGGACTCATGATTTTAACCGAATATAACGCCCACCGAACCTTCAACGATTACTGGGACTACAACTACACCAGCTGGCTAAACCAGACGCCCGTTAGAGGATTCGATGTTGTAGCCCCCGGTAAATACTACTACATATACGCAAACCTAAACATTAATTCCCCTCAATACGGTATTGTCCTTATCACCAGAAAAGAGTATCTAAACGACAAAGATGACTCAAGCTACGTTAAAGTGAAGTCCAATTCACGTTTTCAATCACCAGAACCCGCGTGAGCGTGAGGATTTTATTATGTATTATATAAATGAGCAAAAATTGCAAATCTGACAACGATTGCAGTGTAGGTCAAATATGCACGACCCGAACAACCGGCAAATGCGTAAAGGTTGACGGAGCCGTCGGTAAAAAAGAAAAGGGATATAGAACCGGCCGGTTGATTGTCCCTGCGGCTGCGGCGGTTAAACCTACGGGTGCTGTAGTAGCTGTTAAACCTACGGGTGCTGTAGTAGCTGTTAAACCTACGGGTGCGGTAGCAGCTGTTAAACCTGCTACTCTGGTAGTTAAACCTACCGGTGCTGTAGCGGTAGTTAAACCTGCGCCTGCTTTGCCTACTCAGGTAACAGCGTCACTCGTGTTTAACAAAGATGGTTTAGTATTGAACCGACAAACCGGCAGATTTGTTACCGTTACAGGACAAATAGGTAAGGCCATCATAAGAGACGCGAAAAATGCAGCTAAAAACAAACCCGCAGTATCCCCACCCAAAGTAACCGTTCCAAAGTTCCAAGGTGCTGCCACGACACCAAAGTGCATTCTCGATAGCAAAACACCTCTCAGAGACGTACAGAAAAACACCGTTGAATATTTCAACGACAGAAAGGCCCTTCTTGTAGTTCATGGCACTGGTATGGGTAAAACCATCACAGCCCTCACTGCTGGCCAATGCTATCTCGCACAGAATCCTTCCCATCACGTAGTCGTTCTTACCGCCGCATCTCTGGTAGATAATTTTAAAAATGCTTATGAGAAGTACGGTAACGTTGATGCCTCTAAATATACCGTTGTTAACTTTGACAACTTTATGAACACCTACAAGAGCTCCGATAAAACAGTAGATAAATGCGAGTGCAAAAACACCCTCTTCATCATTGACGAAGCTCATACACTCAAAAATTACGAAGGTCAAAAATATAGCGCTGCTATGGAATGCGCCAAATATTCAGATAAAGTTCTATTACTCACCGCAACACCATACATCAACTCCACCTGCGACTTTATCAGCATAATTAACCTGTTGCATCAAAAATACCTCATCGGACCCACAGTCAAACGCGCTATTAAAAAAGACGACCCTCCTATCTATCATAGTAAATTTGTCGCCGAAGTACCCTTATGCAGTAAATCCCTCAGCGCTCTCAGACCAGATGAACTGGTAGAACAAATAAAGTCTATCGAACCCTATCTCCAAGGCATGGTTAGTTTTGCAGAAAAACCACTCGGCGGAGATTATCCAGACTACCAAATACATACCGCGGTTATCCCTATGAGCAAAGCATTCGAATCAGCCTTTACGGAATCTATTACAGGTGAAACGTCCCTGTTTACGCTGCCCGAAAAATTCTACAACGGATACAGAAGAGCCGTAAACAATATTGGAGCATCAGACTTTTATAACGGTAAGTTTGACTACATTAAGAAACATATCTTAAAATCCGGTATGACCGCCGGCGGCAACCTGATCTTTTCAAACTGGTTAGACTTCGGAGTAAAGGTTATCGAAAAATTCTTGAAAGAACAAGGCATCACCTACGCAGTTGTCAGCGGTGAAACCCCCATAAAAGACAGAAAAACCTTCGTCGATGACTATAACGCAGGAAAAATCAACACATTGGTTATCAGCGCTGCGGGAGGCACCGGCTTGGATCTTAAGGGCACGCAAAACATCATCATTCTTGATCCCGTGTGGAACGCATCACAACTTGATCAAATTATCGGAAGAGGAGTAAGATACATGTCGCATGCACATCTACCCAAAAGTCAGCAGAAGGTTAACATCTATCTCATGACCCTCTTGGAAAGCGATTTCATCTCCGGAAAACTAAAAGTTTCAAAATCAGGCGACTACCTACTCTACAAGATCATTGAAAAGAAACGCGAATACGGTAATATCGTCGAACAACATCTGAAAAACCTCTCCGTGATTTAAAATCTTACTTTGATTAAAATGTACAAAGATATGTGCAATGACATTAGAAGACTCGTAGCCATCTACATTATCTCCATTCCTATTGAACGTGCCCTTAGCGGTCGCACCGAGTCTTCAGCAGACTTTACAAAAGATATGTTTAACGATATTATCTCCTTAGTCTTCTATTACGAATTAGTAAAACACTTTCAACAGCTACGAGAACCAGGCGTCAAGAGTGCATTGGTGAAGAATATAACACTTCTGACGGTTAACGAATACCTTACGAATAATAAAGTTACTTTGAAGCGGTTAACCTCTTCCATGTCCATCTCCATGGCATTATATTATATCAGCAAACCAACGATGGCGCTAATCAAAGAAAAGAGCGGTATAGATATCTCGATTTTAGAAGACAGCTTAGCCACCATAGTCGCACTCTCTCTTGCAAACAACAGTGTGTATGATACGGTAGCTAAAGCAATATCCCTGTTCATCTTTCATTATGCCTTGAAATGGTGATTTTTTAATATTATATTACACTATAATGATCGAAGAGTTCACACAGTCACGCACAGGCATTATAATACTATCCATCATTTGGGGACTCGGCCTTGCTACGCTTTTTAAACGGTCATGCTCTGAACCCGGCTGCAAAGTAATCGAGTACCGAGGACCACCCCTTGCCGATACCAAAGTAACTTGGAAATTCGGCACAGATAAATGCTATAAGATTCAACCGGTACCCTCTGCATGCTAAGGGGCCCTTCAACCCCTGGCCAGTAGTCCTAACTTGATTCATTGGCAAGTGGTTTTTTTTGGTTGACCCGTCACTGGAATTGGGCAGAGGGGACCTGCGCAGGCCCCTAAAATTGATTTTATACAGTGATTAAAAAATGGGTCAATACTACGTCGCAATCATCTTGTCCGACAAAGGGAAAATTAAATTTATTCTTAACCCCAGTCAATACTCCGACGGAGTTAAGCTAATGGAACACGCCTACAACGATAAGTTGTGTATGATAGCCATGGAAACCCTACTAAACCCAGAAGGTATTTTTTACATGTCGCCTGTCGTTTGGGCAGGAGACTATGCTGAACCTGAACCAGATGATCATCGAAACCTTTATCATTTGTCACAGGATGAACCTTACAAAGCAAATTTAACCGTTAACATGCTGCAGATACGTCCCCGTACGTATAGGTATGTTATTAACCATACCAAACAGATGTACGTAGATAAAAACAAATGCGCAAATGACATTAATCCACTGCCATTGTTGACGGCCGATGGCAACGGCTGTGGTGGCGGCGATTATCGCGGAGCATATGAACACTTGTGCGGTAGCTGGGCGCGACATATTATCTCCGTTGATAACGCAGTACCTGACGGATACAAAGAGTTAGATTGTAGGTTTGAGGAATACTAGGG
>JACCDO010158703.1_pt1 | contig 11501 bp, 6 predicted proteins | sample 7446101 | NCBI WGS metagenome assembly JACCDO01 (sample SAMN15323440, study PRJNA562643) | freshwater metagenome | isolation source: river surface water | place: USA:Blue River Watershed | collected 2017-08-16
AAAAGAAAAAGAGTTTGATTTTCCGGGTGACGATGAGGGAATCTATCAAAGTTCTTCTTGGGAAAATGCCAATAAGCAATTTGATATCACAAAAAAAATTCTCATCGATTATTACTCAAATCTTAATCCATCCGCTCCTCAAATAGTTATTGATAAAATAAAAAACACGAAACTCCTCTCCCCTTATGATGGAAGTGTTGATTTAGAAAAACGTAAAAATGCATTTGATTCCTGTAAAGGAGATGATGACCTTGGAATAAATAATGCTTTTGCAAATCAGGATGGTTTTGTCGTGATTTGCCCAAAATTTCTTATTTCCACAAATGGGGAACATTTATTCGATCTTTTATTTCATGAAGTTTCTCACCAAGTAGGTCCTTGCCTTATGGCGCAGCAAATATCAGATATGCTGACTGCTCCAAATTGCGATCCAACAAAATCGAATGATTCTCGGATTAAAGAAATTGGGAGTTGGATTGGAAGGATGAAAGAAACTGAAAAATGTTTTCTTTCCGCTGGAATTAACTCAGGAGGAGAAGAAAAATGGATAGCAAGACAACTAAAAGATATACTAGACAATAAAGAACCTGAGGATGATCAAAAGTGCCTTCCCCGTTCCGAAGAATTTAGAAGAAATAAAAATCCGCTCAAGGGTACATTTTCATATTGTGATCATTCGAATGTGAAAACTGTCATCATGATTTCTCAATATATGAATCTTGCGACAGAGGAATCAAAGTTCAAAAAATTATTATTAAAAATCAAAACAAAATTAACTCCACTTAAAATTAAGATCCCAGATGCTAATCAGTTTAATGAGTCCTACTCGGACTGGATTGCAGCAAAGCTCATGCCTCAGGCATTAAAGGAATGGAATAAATCAAATCCAAATGGAGTAAAATTAGATATTGCCTCTAGTCTTAGTAAGTTTTGCTCAAGTAAATATCATCTCCTCATGAAAGGAGAAGCTCATCCCCTAGATGATGTTAGAATGGGGATCTATTCTTCCCAAGAGGAAATGCGTGAATTACTTGGATGTGAGTCACAACCAAAATCATTTTCAAAAAAAATCTCTCAATGCAATGAATAATTAAGCCAAGGGAAATATATTTATGTTTAGATTTTTTATCATCTTAAATCTCATGACTTTTCCCTTTCTTCTTCAGGCAAAAAAACTTGAACTCAAAAAAGATTCCCGAACCATCTATATTCTAGAAAAAAAAGGTTGGGAGCTTGGAAAAGAGCTCTTTGGAATGCCGTTTGTCTATTTTTCTCCCCGAGCAAATGGCCAGAGATCAAATATTAGTTTCACTGATACAGGTGCCAATCTTGAGCTCGAAAGTAAGGCACTCAGCTTAAGTTCGAAGGATTATGAATCGAACAAGATCCAATGGAGTAAAAAAGTTCAGGCCTTCGACTTAAATTTTATCCCCTATAAGATGATGACCAATAAGTTCGGCCATAAAGTCCATCAAATTGGGCTAAGTTATAAGCACCAAGATCGAATTTATATAGAAAAATCAAATTACATTGAATGTCGGGGAAAAATTATTTTTGTCAAATCTCTTCGTTTAAAAGAAAACGAATCCCACGAAAAAGATTTTTCTGAATTAATTGAAAATCTAGATTGTGCGGGAGTCTAAAGATGAAAAAAATTATTTCCCTTATCTTATCTCAATTAATTCTACTTTCAACATTAGCTCCCCTTTATGCTAGTTCAGAAAATGAGTCAACATGCCAAAATGGAGAATGTGTTGAAGAAATTATCCTTAAACTTGAAGAAACAAATAAGCTCTATGCCACTCAATGCTTACCACTAAAAAAACAAAAAGGTATTTCTGAGGAGTGTTGGCGCCTACTTTCTGAAATAAAACATTTTGAAGAAAAGTTAAAACAAATTCAAACTGATCTTGAATTTAAACTTAGCTGCGAGGGACAAGCTTGCCAGGAGCTTGCACAAACTAATTTAGACAATCAACTTCCAGACCTAAATCAAGTCGAGGAAAAACTCAGCTGCAATGAAACCGTCAAAGAAAAAATAAGTCATTCATGTCAGTCTGACATCAAGTGCGTTCTTTTCTCCTCAATGTTAGGAGTTGGTGGATATGCCGTAGAAAAACTTCTCAAAGATGATTCTAAAATGAAAGGGTGTCATCTAGGAGATGATAGTTGTGTCACTCAATTGATAACAAGTTTTGTTAAATCCGTTTTCACATTTTTTGAGTCAAGCTGGGATCTTTTAAAAAGCGGAGGAAAATTTGTAGGAAAAAAAATTGGACAGTTTTGGAATTGGGTTTCCGGAGCTGAAGATCATTCCTCAACCTCACAACTTTCTTTGGCAAATGCCTCTGAGGATGAGGGTCTATTTGATCAATTAATGTCAGACTTTTCTGGAACAATGATGAAAATTTTCCAGGGCCTTCTTGGAGGAATAAAAGAATGGTTAAAAGGAAGTGTCTTTTGTCAAAAATGGTCTGGTCTTCCTCAGTTAAGTGAGTGTCTTCAACCGACAAATGATTTTGACTGCCTTCCCTGCAAACAAATGCTCACTGGAATGTGTTCAATATCAGGAACTCTCGTGGCCGAAGTTCTACCAGCATTCTTAACTGGTGGACTTGTTGTTGCAGCAAAGTACGGAGTCTCTGCAGCGGGAAAAATTGCTAAATCAATAAAAGTTTCAGAGAACACATTTGATGCCATAAAAAAATCAAAACTAGGGCAAGTAAGTTCGAAGGCCATTGGTAAAACAGATGAAGCACTTAAAATTTCAAGAGGCGCCAAATATACAAAAGAAATTCTTCAAGCATCCCTTGATGCAATAAAAAAATACTTCCTCTCTCCTATAGGAAACGCTTCTCGAAAATCATTTGAAACGATAGCCGAACTAACAAAGAAAGGTGCACTTTTTATTGGAGAATCAAAAGCTGGAAAAGTGCTCTATTTTTCTAAAGATGCCGCACAAAAAGCAGGGGCGATTATTCTTTATCCCGTGGACAATCCACTCACCGTTTGGGGCTATAAAGCTGGTGAGCAAACTTTTGAAAAAATTATCACCCTAGGTGCTCCAAAATTAACAGGAGCAACGAAAGGGGCGAATCTTCTCATTAAATCAGAACCTGCACTAGAAGAGACTCTTACAAGATTGGAGTCTTTAAAAATTTCTTCTCCAAATAACTCTGAAGGTTTTTTAAAATTAGAAGAAGAATTATTTTCTAAAGTAGACCCGAAGAAAGAAAAATTAACCGATGCTCTTCTTAAATCTAAGAATCCAAATTTAAATGAAATCATTGAATATCTCTATCCCGAGCTAAAGTATGGAGATTTTGCAAAAAAACTTGGTCCTGAGTTAATCAGAAAATCCGAGTCTGATCTTTTATCAAGAATACAATCTCTGCCTGATGGAAAAATAAAAAATGAACTTCTTCTTCAATTTGAAAAACATACAAGTCAAGGAGTTGCTCGAGGTGAAATTTTAAAACATTCAGATGAAGTAAAATCGGTGATTCTTGATTCATTAAAAGATGCTCCTTTTGCTCAAGACACCTACTCAAAAGAGATTCTACATGCTTTAACACGCGCAGGGGCTGATGAAAAAGCTCTTGAGATAACTGGTAAGACAGCGGATGAGGTTTTAAAAGACTGGAGTCAGTTTCAATTTACAAACAAATCAGGCATTAAAGTGAATGCTAACCCAGAGCTTTATGTGGGAAAAGTACACGGAAGCTCTGAAAAAACCCTCAATGTTGTGGGAACATTTGTTCCTGAGGGTGAAACCACGCCAATTGGATTTTTTGTTATGTCCTATCCAAAAAGAAGCAGTGGAAATATTCAGCCCTATTTTGAAATCATCAAATTAGATACCGCTAATGCTGCTGGAAAAGGGATTGCAGCTGAACTTATTCCATTTATGGGCCAGCAAATAAAAAAATCTGGACTTGATCGTCTCGATCTTGATGCAGATTGGATGGGAAGAGTTGTTTGGGCAAAACGTGGATTTAAATTTGATCCTGATGTGTATCATCTGAGAAATGGTGAAAAAATTTCTCAGGTAGATCTAGCAAGAGAAAACCTCGGAAGATTTCTCGAAGCGAATGATATGAAACTTGATGAACTTCAAACTCTTTCGGCTTCTGGAGAGCTCATACCTGTGACCTCAATGAATCAACTCAAAGAGCCACTCGACTTCATTAACCTTGTTCACAAAGATGGCAAAAAAGTCAAAGTAAGAAAATACGTTGATCAAGGGAAATACGACCCAGAAGTGGAAGAATCCGTTGGAACTGCCTTCTCTTTAGGGCCAAGCCTTAGAAGAGAGGGGCAAAAAATTGAGATCATTGGAACCGATGATGTGCAAATTTCAGATCAGGCATTATTTAACTGGATGGGGGTTTTAAAATTCGAATAAAGATAAAAAAAATTCTTCGAAAATTTTTTAAGAAGAAAAACAAAACTTCCAAAAGAAAAAATCCTATGAATAGTAAGGATCAACTTCTCTTTATGTTCGATATCAACGAGTAGCAGAGAAACTAAATTTGTTAAAAAGTTTCAGTGAAGTGGGAAAAAAGCCCCCCCACAAAATAAAAACTCCGAGATAGTAATAATTTGAAAGGATATTTAATCCAGCAATTCTCCCCCCAGAGTAATAAGATAAAACGCCCCCTACTCCACCAAGGATAAAAAGTATCGGCCATTTTAAGCCTAAAAATTTTTTAAATATATCTCCGTAGTAACAAATAAAAACGATGTAAAGACTTGATAACCACCAGGGAAAACCGGACTGCCCATAATCAACAAGACCTAAGTGACTTAAAATAAATTCATGAAATAATCCGAAAAGGATAAAAAATAGAAGACAAAAATTATACGATTTAAAATGAATATTTGGTTTGTAAAAGTAAAAATTCAGATAACTTAAAACAAGAGCAATACCATTTAAGGCAAACTGGAGCTCGTAATTGCATTTAACTGCAATAAACCAAAAAAGTTGCAAAATAATGATCTTTATAATTCCTGACATTTTTACTTCTTCTCTTTAAATCATTTAATAAAATTAAAATATTCCGAATAATTGAATATGACATTCATTATTATTCTATTTTTTTCATTTTCCCTTTTTGCTCAACAAGAACTCCAGCAGTTTCTCGATATTGATCGCTTCCATGCCTATCTTCAATCCTGGTCTCAAACCATGAAAGGCAGAGGGAAAACTCAATTGGTTGAAAAGGTCTCAACTCTCACTCCTAAGGAAATTGCAGATCTTAAACTTCCACCCGAAAGGCTCTCCGATGCTTTTTTTTATGATGATATCATTCTTGAATATATTCAAAAAAAATCTCCTGAACTTCAAACAACAAAAGCAGATGTCGCCTGGGGATATGATTTTTATAAAAGAAAATTAAACGAAGCCTATAAAATAACTTCTCCAAAATCTTTTAAACCCACTTCCTCTCCTGTTGTTGAAACCAAACCAAGCACTGGCGTTCAACTAGGTTCCACTGCTCTAAATTCAGAGGAAGTTTTACTAAACGTTGATGGTTACGTTGCGAACCGAACGACTAGAGGTGTATTTTGGGAAGCATCACAAAGCCAAAGAAGAATTGAACTTCACGTAGGAAGCTTTGCTGACTTTAAAGAAGATCTTGCAAGAAGAGGGGCAACGATCTTAGGTGAAGTTAAAACTGAGGCAAGAAATTATAATCCCATTTATTTAGTTAAAGATCCAGGTGCTAAAGACTATCATTACGCTATCACTCAAATTTCAGGACAAGATAGGGTCACGCATCTGTCGATGCAAAGTGCACTTGTTCGTTGGGAAGGAAGTAAAGGAAAACTCTCTCCACCTCCTCCAGTGAGTGTTGTTGGAGATGCGGCGGAACTTTTAAGAAAAGAAAGGGCGACTCTTACTCAGGTCTTAACGACTCTTCCGAAGGCGGATCAAGTTGTTATTGGCCAGAAAGGTGCCTTTGAGAGAACTTTTGGTTCAATGGCCAAAGCTCTCTCAGTTCTTGAAATTGCCAAACAAGATCCACAGCAGCTAAATAGTTTTTTAAAACCCAACCAAATTAAACTCATCACCAAGCTTCAACAAAATCCAGATGATCTAGTCCTTTCTGTCATGAAAAATGCCAGTGAGTGGGACAAGATTTATGAATCTTCATTAACTATTTTAAATAAACTTAATCTTCCTCTAGCTTCTGATTTTACTGTTTTTGATTTGGATCGTGGAAGCTATGAAATGTCTGACTATGTTTTTAAAACCCCAGATGGCCAGACTAAACGGTGGAGAATATTTTCTAACTCTTGGGGAGATGAAGTTCTTCCCATTGCTCACGCTCTTAAAGATACAGGGCATACTCAAGTCACATACATTGGGACTGCTGGTTCTCTGACTCCAGAGGTAAAAGTTGGAGACCTTGTTGTGCCAGAGAATGTTTATGATTCGCAGGGAAATTTAAGGCCCATTTACGGAGAAAATCTTCCGGAGGGGGCGAAAAAGATTTCCGCCGTTTCAAATGTTGCCAGCCCATTTGAAGAAACTGGTGATTGGCTTCATAAAACCAAGCAAGTTGCCCAGGCCGTTGAAGTTGAAACAGGTCATCTTGCCCGAGTCTTTAATTCTCCGTCTGATAAATTAACGACCATGCTTCTTATATCTGATGCTGTTGGAGTTGAAGGAGAAACTCTTGCTGAAGCAGAATCTTCCGTTCGAAGAAATGCCCAGATTCGCGCCATCTCAACAGTGATTGATCAATCAGGTGGAGTTCCAACGAGTCCAGTTCTTCATACCCCACTTTCAAAAATTGTGGATGAATTAACACCAGGAAAAGATGTTCTCTATAAGTATCACATCCAACGAATCGCTCAACTCAAAGACATTGATAATCTTCCTAATCAGAAAAAAATAATTGAAGACATTATTGCTGTTTCACCTGCATTTACCACTTCAAAAATTGAAAGCACACTTTCTGAAAGTGGGATCAAGCTTAGAAATATTCTTTCAAAAATTGATGAAAAAGGAATTCTTCCCCAACTTTCTATTGATGAGGACTTTTTAAATGGCACGTGGAATCCAAAAAAACCCATAAAGCTTCACCTTAAAATCTCATCCCAAGAAGATGTCTTAGAGGTACAAAAAATTCTTGAGGCCCTGAAAAAACAAGATAAAAAATTAGCGAGCTCTCTTCTTATAGAAGTGTCTACTTCGACTCCAAAATTAGGATATATCAATTTATCTCAATTACCAGATTCTCCTTCAGTTCTTATGGATCTCTATAAAGATTCTGCACTTGGTTTTGGAGGTCTTGCCTCTACAGAGACAAGATCTGGGGGCCTTAAGTTTGTTCAAGTCGCACCACCCACAGATGGAAAGGCAGTGAGTTCAACAGCTTTTTTTAATCCAAATGATGAGGTGAAAGAAATTCTTTCAAGATTAAAAGATAGATCGGATGGTGTAGAAATCCTCAATAAAAGAGCAAAATATTTAAACAACACCGTAAGGCTTGGAGAATATAAATATGTCATCAAAGAAGTTGACTCCCTTCCAAACGGTGCTTTAGCGCAAATAGTTCCAGAATATCCTAAAGGTGAAAGTTTAAATATCTCTGTTTACATCACCCCTGAAGGAGCAAAAAATCCAGCGGTAGTCCTTGAAGAATTAATTCATATGGATCAGATAACAGGATCTAAAAAAGGATTCTATGTTTCTGAAGCCGCTAAAATTTCTTACAGTAATCCTTATCATTGGGCAGAAACTGTTGCCAATGCTCAGGCGGGAAGTCAGACTGCTTTAAGAAAACTTGCCTCGACAGAGTTTGAAGCTTTAATCGCTGTTGATAAAAATTATGCGTCATACTTTAGTACCGGTCTATTTGATCAAGATGATCTTAAAATCTGGAAAGAATACTTCGCTAAAAGAAAAGCACAAACAGAACAACTCTATAAAGATGCGACCAAAGAACTCTCTGCCCAAATGAAAATAAAAAAAGCTGAGTGGGAAAAACAACGCCTGGCCTTCGATGCCTTAGAGGCGCAGGAAGACAAACTGAATCACTTAATTGCTAAAAATGATCGTAAAGGAGTAAGAGAGTTACTCGAAAAATATCTCCCTTGGCCTTTAATGGAACCTACTGAACAAAAAGCATGGAAAGAATGGCTTGATGCTATTGAACACCCAAATCCAAATAACACTGAGCTAGTCTTTCGTGGTCTAGATGGGGAAACGATTCTAAAAAATGCCGAAGGAAAGCCTTATTTAATGTCCACTGTGCTAACTAAAAACCAAGGTAATTACACCAGAAGATTAAGATCCCTGACAACCATGCGTGAAAAATTTGGCTCTGATTATCTCGGAAGACGTCTTCATCAAGTTATTGAAGGTGGAAATAGCAATATCACTTTAAGTAACATGATGCTAAATCATGCCGACGACCCTAAAGGCTCCCCTTTTCTATCAAGTTCTAATGATATGGTTGCAACAAGATTTGGCTCGACTAAAAAAGTGGCCATCTTGATTGATAAAAAAAGATTACTCCTTAATGGACAGGCCATCGATTACTCAACTGAATTTGAACGCCTTATTCCTCTTATTGTCTTCCCTGATGAAATCATTCATTTAGAAGATAAATCGGCCATTCCGATAGGAACTCCCGATTCTCGAATCCAAAATGAGGAATTTATCAAACAAGTCGAACAAAAACTTGGCAGATCCCTTACTCCTACTGAGAAAAATACTTATCCCCAAGGAGAAAAAGGATTTATAAACGATGGGATTGAACAAATGAAATCATTAATCTTAGATCAAGATACACTTCCAAAAGTCGGAAGATGCTCCATTCAGGGGAATTTAAAGGACTGCAATTGCGTCTTTTCAAGTTTAAATCTTCTACTCAAATGAAAGTATTCATATTTTTATTTATTATTATTTTTATCCCAATTAAAAACTCATTGTGTTCTGAATGGTCAGTCAACCTGGACCATTCAGAATTATTTTTTAAAATCGATTATTTGAAATTTTCTCAGGTTACAGGAAGATTAAAAAATATTTCTGGCTTCGTTCTATTGAACGAAGAGCTCATTCCAAAATCAATTTATCTTGAATTTGATATCAAAGGACTTGATACTGGAAATTCAATAAGAGATGACCATTTACGAAGTAGTGAGTTTTTAAATTATAAAACTTATCCAAAAATTGTTTTCGAATCTTTTAACATCTCTCAATCCCAAAAAAATCTTTTTATCGCTCAAGGAAAACTTCAAATAAAAAATATCAAAAAAGATATTTTAATTACTTTTGAACTCTCCCCCACGATTGAAGATACGTGGAAGTATAAAACAAAGTTTGTAAAATTTAGCACAAGCATTAATCGAAATGATTTCAACTTAAAATGGAACAAAACGATACAAAACAACGATTTTTTGGTGGGAGAAAATCTTTCTATTTTTGGCCAAATCCAACTTCAACTGACAGGAAAAAAAACGCCTCAATCCTTTCATAAAATACCAGATACACAATATATAAGGGAGAGAGAAAAATTAAATCGTGGAGAGATGGGAAATCCTCTTCCTGTTTTAATACAACCAAAGACACCTACTAAAGAAGTCTCTGTAAATAACTCTCCCTTAAAAGAAAACTTATCACCAGTTGAGAAAGATTCAGAGAAATCAATTATGTGGTGGTTATCCTTATTTTTTATGGGGCTTATCGGATTTTCGGCTTCAATAATTGTCTCACTTTTTTCTAAAGAATACCTCGCTCAAAAGATGGGTGATTCTTATATTGAAAATAAATCCACAGGTCTTCTTACAGATGTTGTGGCCATCACAATTCTTGTTCTATATTCCATTTGTTTTTGGGTCATTGGATGGGGAGATTTATGAGTCGACTCATCTCATTTTTTCTTCTTTTAACTATTTTAACTTCAAAGACGTGGAGTTATTTTCCCCCCGACGATGAAACTCTCTCTCTTGTTCAAAAGATGACCCCTGATTCAAATTTAGAAAACCTAATCAAAGATAAAATTCAAAAACTCAATAAGCTTGCTTACCACAAACAATGGGAATTTGTTCTTAAAACCCATGAATCACTTCCAAATAACTCTCTCGCTCAAATTGTCCCAAACTTAAATGATCCGACAGGACTAAAAATTGAACTTCACATCACACCAGAGGGGCTTAAAAATCCAATGGTCATTATGGAAGAAATTATCCACATGGATCAAATATCTGGCTCTCATGCTTCAATCATGGACAATGGAACAAAAACATCTTTCACAAATCCTTTTCATTGGGCTGAAACCGTTTCGAATGCTGAAGCAGGAAGTCTATCTGCGAAAAAAAAATTAATTGCCATTGAACTTGAAACTCAATTAAAGGCGGGAGTCTATCTCACCGATTACGAATACCAACCTCTTTTTGCCGGACAAAACAGAGACCAGATCGACCTCTACCTAAAGGCAAGAAAAAATCACGCTCAAGGCCTTTATGAGGGAATTTTAAAATTAGAAAAAAAAGATCTCGCCCTGAGAAAAAAGCAATGGGAAATTCAAAAATCTCAATTCGATTCACTCGAGGCGCAGGAGGAAAAACTTAATCACTTGATTGCAAAAAACGACAGAAAAGGTGTCCGTGATCTTCTTAGTAAATATCTTCCCTGGCCCTTGATGGAGCCCTCTGAGGAGAAAGCTTGGAGATCTTGGCTTGAAGCGATTGAGAATCCAGATTTTTCAAATACTGAGGTTATTTTTCGAGGGATTGATCAAGAAACGATTCTTAAAAGTGCTGATGGGAAACCATATTTCATGTCCACCGTATTAACTAAAAACCAAGGCAATTACACCAGAAGATTAAGATCTCTTTCAACTCTTAGAGAAAAATTTGGACAAAATCATCTTGCTGTCCCTTTTTCTTCACCCATAGAGCACTTTGATTCTCCGACTTCACTTTCAATTATGATGCTTAATCACGCTGGAGAAGCAAAGGGATCTCCTTTTTTGTCTGCTTCTAATAACGAAGTCGCACAGAGCTTTGGAAAGAGTCAGCGGGTCGCACTGAAGATTGATAAAAGAAGAATTCTATTAAACTCACAAAATTATAATTTTTTAAAAGAAAGAGAGAGACTTATCCCTCTTGTTATTTTTCCTGATGAAGTCGTCCATCTTGAAGTCGCAGTCAAAAAAAATCCAACCGATGCTTGGAGTGATATTGATGATGCTGAGTTTATTCAAAAAGTCGAAGATAAATTAGGTCGAAGACTCACTCCAGCGGAGCTTTCGGAATATAGTATTAAGCCAAGTGAATTTATTGAAGCTTCCTTTAAACAAACGAAAGAGGTTTTTTTATCCCCTTCGGTTCTTGAACCAAGGGCAGCCTGCAAAATAACGGACTCATCTTGCAGCTGCCTCTTTAACACTCTTAGTGAGTTACTAAAATAAAATTACTTTGATTTAACAATACTTCCATCCACTGGATTAAAATAAATCTCTACTTTCTTCCCTTCCTTGTTC
>JACCDO010606900.1_pt1 | contig 11501 bp, 23 predicted proteins | sample 7446101 | NCBI WGS metagenome assembly JACCDO01 (sample SAMN15323440, study PRJNA562643) | freshwater metagenome | isolation source: river surface water | place: USA:Blue River Watershed | collected 2017-08-16
ACTAAACATAACAGCACATAGACAAAAAAGCCGTTTCAGTGTTCTAATTTTCATTCGTGTAAATTTTAAAGTTTATCATTCTAATTAAGTTTACGTTTCGGCTTCTTCGCCTATCTGCAAAACGTTATAATCAATAAAAATTACTTAGTGTACACTTCGATTCGGTCATGTGTGCTCCAAACATTAGCCCAAGCCCATTCCCATTTTAAATCATCTGGTCGGTTCTTTTTGTGAGCTTCTTCAATAGCTTGTATTGCTTCTTCTTTTGTATCGTAATCTCCAATAAAATCACCCATTCCACCGCTTGGGTAATAATAATCTCCGTAAAATGATAAATACGTTTTCATAAGTCGTAATTTTTACAGCTTATAACAGCACCTAACAAAAATGGCTGCTACAAGCATTTGTTTTCAATTCAGAAGTTCTTACAAGCAGCCACTTCTGTTAGCTGCAAAACGTTATAACCAATACTACGTTATGCGTTCTAATTAGCATTTTGTTTAAAAAACTTTTAAAAATTATAAAGATTGTATTAAATTAATTTTACCTAACAAAGTTGTTTTTTTCTCAATTAACTTATCAATTCTATTAATCTCATAATTTATTTCTTTTACTTTTATATTTTTTAATATTTCTATTGTCGATGCAAACTTAGCGTACCCAATATTTACATTTTCACCATTTAAGTAGAAAAAATAATCATAAGTTGTTCCTCCAAACCCATGCATTCCAACACAATGTATTTCATCAAACTCAAACTCTTTTATTTCATCGGTGTCATCATTAAAATAAACCCACTTGTTTATTTTACCATTGTGGAAAACTGTTAATGGGTCTCCATGATTTACCCACCCAACCGTATTGGTTATAAAATCATAATTAAGAATTTCGGACATATTATCCAAAAAAACAACTTTTTTTTCTATTTCTAAATTCATATTGTTTAATTTTTAAAAGTTTTTGTTTAGAGTTCCAATCGAACATTTGTGTAACTTTACCGTACTGGTTATAACAAGGTGTATAAGAAAGTTTGCTATCAACAGTTGTGGTTAAGTTGAAAGTTCCTGCAAGCAAACCTTCTCATACACCCAACCGTTATAAACAATAAAAAATTAAAGTGTTTGTCTATAATCTTCAATTAAATTATCAGAATACCAAGTACTAACTAAAAAATCATCACCATTTTCAATAAGTGAATACCTTTTCTTATTTTCTTTAGCGAAATTTATAAAATCATCAAATTTGAATAATTTTTTATCCTTCCTTTTTGATGATATTTCTGAGTATCTTTTTGCTATTTCTTTTACTGAGTGTTGCATAATTTTAATTTTTTAATTTGTTAAACTATTTATTTTTATTCTTCTAAATATACCCGGATAACATTAGCAATTAGAGAATTTTTATTTATCGTGTGTCCGGAAGAAAGAAGATCGTTGATTTGTTCCAAAAGTATTTTTAGCTCATCTCTTTCACGTCTAAATTCTCTGCGCTCCTTCTCAATAGTTTCAATATGATCCCAATTAACCTTTTTAGCCTTTTCAATATATTCTTGAGGATTTTCAATTCCTTGAAACGCGTTTACACAAGCTACAACACGATTTGCAATCATTTCAGCAATTATAGAATCTGGATTTACAGGTCTACCAGTCCAAACAGTCATGATTTCCTTGAAGTTTTCATCTCCAATTTTGAAAATATATTGATTGTATTTTATGTCGAATGATTTTTCATACGACCAATTACCCATTTCGGTAGCATCAGCAAAATAATTTGATTCAACTTGATTTTTTTCTAGTTTTGATTCCATAATGCAGCTTAATTTTCGTTTTTATTGTGTGTTGTTTTTTTAGAAGAAGCAACTAAACTTTTAGGATACCAAATAGCATCATATTCAAATGGAGTCATTAAACCCGTTTCAACGAGCATAACGTCTTTTGAAAATTTATTTCTGATGATTTTTTGCTTTTTGGAAAAAGTGTTTTCCGAGAAGTTGTTACGTGTCATGTCTAAATGTTTGAACAAATATATAAATTATTTAATAAGTGAAACTTTTTTGTAATTTTTTTTTTAAACATCTAAAGTTATTTTTCTGAAAGAAAGAGGGGGTTTGGATAAATAGACTCTTCCTACACTTGTTCCTTTCCTCGCGCTTTGTTTGGTAACAATAATTGTTTTCACATAAATTTCATCTTTGGCACTTATTCCAAACTCCTTTACTTGGCCGGTTGTCCTCACATTATTTTCTCGAATGAGTTCCACAAATTCATCCACTTCGCATGGTTTATTTGCTTCGATGAATTCTTCTTTTAATTGCGCTAATTGCTCATGGATTGCCTTGATTTGATCCATGAAATCATCTTTCTTTTGTTTGTAAGTTACTAAGTCCATATTACTTGTTGATGCTCTTAAACTTCTCTATATTCAAGATTGTTTGACAAATTTTACAGAAACCAACAGCTCTGTCTAAATCGATTTTGTTGTTAGAAAAATCGTCTAGGGCATTTAACATTATTTCGGTAATCTTTTGAAGCGAGGATTCTTTTTGTAATTTTTCATTTACTGAATCCGTTCCGGGTGATGCATTATTTGACATATTCTGGGTGTTTATTTCTGTTGTTTTAGATTTTACTATACTTAATCCGGTGAGGAATTTAAAAAGATCATTATCATTTTTAAAATTCAGGTATTTTATTTTTCCAAATAAGCCTTCACTTAGAACTATCCGACAAGATTTATCTGCGTAATAAATGAAATCGCTAATGATTACAAAATCATCGTTTTCATGATTGAAAAACTTTTTGCCCTTGTACTTGGACAAGATTTGCATTTCACTCATATCGAAAATATTTTCACTCATTTTTTGGAGCAGCTGTTATGGCATTTTTTGAATAAAACTATTGTTTCCTGCAGGTTGTCTAAATCCATTTCATGATGAATCGGTTCTATTTGTCCGCATTTTAAACAAACAAAATTATTAAAAATAAGCATGTGGTTTTTCTTTCGAACATTTATTTTGTGTTGAACGCGAAGTAATTGAAAATAAGATTGCTTAAATTCTTCTGAATAATTCTTATGGTCCCCAAATCTTTTTTTGAAAGAACTTAAAAATAGGCTGTAAGGCTGAAGAGCGAGATCATTATTTAGTTTTCGTTTCATCCGTTTGTAGGTGTTTTCACAATCCTTACAAATAGACTTATATCCTCTTTTGGGCCGGTTATCAAAGTAAAATTCGCCAAGTTGTTTGCTTGTATTGCATCTGGAACAAAGTTTACTGTCTTTCATGGTTATTCTTAATTTTCCTGCTCTAAGCGGATGCGCTTTTCTAGTGCCAAGGCATCAACAATGCACTTGTTCTTATCCAAATAAATTTTACCGGTGATTTTTCTCTTTTCAATGTGATTGTAGACAAAATAGTGGAATTGGTTTTCAATTTGAATAATTTCAATATTGTCATTCAATTTTTCAATTTTCTCCTCGTAATTGGTATCTTCATCACTTACACTTTCTTCTACAACACAATCTTTCATCTGAATATCTTTCAATGGATTATCGTCCGATACCTTATCTAATAAATTCATCTGAAAATTCATCCATTCAATAAGGTTGTCTTCAGTAAAGTTTTTTATTGGAATGAATATTTTGATTTTTGAGCTTAATTTTTTCATAGTTTTTAATTGTTTTCGAGTATGGAAATGGCTAAATCTAGGCTTAGAATTCTTTCTTGTGCCACTTCGTAATCCATTCTTACTTTTTGCCTGTCTTTCATGGATATTTCTTTGAATTCGGTTTTAATGGTGAGTTCAGATTGTTTTTTAATGTTTTCTTCTTGGGCTAACCGAGTTTTGAGAATTTCTAATGAAAAGTTAAGATTTTTATTCATTTTCTATATTGTTTTGCCTGTCAAAAAGTTCAAATAAATTGTGTAATTCTTTATAGTCTTTCCATGCCATTTTCAGGCATTTCTTTTCCAATGAAGATAAAGATAAGTAAAATATCATTTGTTCTTCTAATGAAAGTCCAAAGATGAAAAAAGTATACGCTTTTTCTTGATCGGAGACTAACAAAAATTTAATTTTTCGGGTTATTTTTTTATTTCTTCTACTGTTGTGAGATTTCTTTTGAAGCTCCTTGTCAAACATGAGTTTTAGCTCTTCAATATCTTCATTTACCGGGGGATTTTCTGCTTCACGTTTTGCCTGTTGCAAAAGAAGATTAAGATTCGCATCTAAATTGTCGAAGAAGTTTTTGAACATACTGTCGTGTTTTAATCGTTACTTTAACAAAAGTAAATTAAATTCAATTCGAAAGATTAAAAGCTAAAAAATAATTTTTGGATTTTTTGCCTCCATAGATAACATATCATTGAATCTCTTTTCTTGTTTCAAAAAATATTCATTATCAACTTCAAAACCTACATATTCACAAGCCATTTTATATGCTGCAATTCTGGAGCTTCCAGATCCTACGTGTGTGTCTATAATCTTACATTTTTCAAAACCATAATCTAAAATAAGTTTTAAGTACAGCAAGACGGGTTTATGGCAAGGATGAATTCTCTTTTCATTTAGTTTTTTATTTCCTTGTTGAATCATGGGTTCTTTTAAGCTTTTAGCTTGGCGCATTCCGGACCACAATAAGTTTAGATCTACTTCATGGTCTATTGAGCTGCAATATGCCATTTCATAAGATTTAAACGAAAGGCTTTCTGGAACACCTTTGTTCCATTTTATTCTTCCGGGAGACAGATTTTTCCAATCTACGTATTCTACACCAAATATAATTTGCTGTTTTGAAACTCTTTTCAGTTCATCAAAATATGCTTGAGAGGGTGTCGTAGAATCCCAGTCTTTTTGAGTGTAAATTTCTTTTCGCCGGTTGCCATTTAGTTTTGTGCCATTCTTCTGGGTAATTTTAGTATTTACCTCTTTCAAATAGGCCATTTTGCCAACGTTAAGTCCATAAGGAATGTCGCAAATAGCAAGGTCAAAATATCCATCCGGATACCTTTTCATGCCAATTTCACAATCTTCTAAATAAACGATTGAATTACTCATCTAAAAACTAAACGATCCAATTTCTAGCTTTCGCTTTCTTGTTGGCTGATTTTTGATTCAACGCCCAAAGGCTATTTTCTCCAAAGAAGAATTCTTTTAATCCCTTGGCTTGGTATAACTTCACCTGATTTTGTAACTCTTTTTTTTCAAAATCTTCCTTCGATAATTTTTTTTTATTTTTTCGATTTGAAGGAGCAACATTAGATGGAATCGAATCAGGTGATGCCATAGCTGATGCTAAACTAAAATATGACAATGCTTGAAAATTTGATTTCATTTTACTCATGATTTTTATTTAAAATTATACTAAAATATTTTCGCAATTAACTTAACGAATTGAATCAAAAGCAACAATACAGATAGAGTTGACATTAAAAAATTGTACCATCCTAATATGATAAAATCTCCAAAGAAATAATCATTTAAAAAAGAATTTTTTGTTTTCGAAACTGTTTTACAATGGTAGTAAATAGCCACTATGCTTGTTACTAACCAAATACAATAAAGCACTAAAATTATTTCGAATATAGCCTCGGTCTGTTCTGGGTTGTAAGTCTTTTTTTGATAGGGATGATAAACAGGAATTACAACAGGCATACTTGCTTTATTTGAATTTTTTTTTAAAAATAAATTACAGGTTTTCTTCAATCCATTTCTCAAGATGCAATCTTTTAAAATGAGTATTTCCGGCTTCAAAATTAGTTCCGGAAAATTTTTTAAATAACTCAATAACCTCATTCCTACTCCAAGTATCTTTTACTTTCCTAATAGTAATAGTGTTGTATTTTGGATTTACTTTTAGAATGTCAATAACTTTAGTAGGCATTAGAGAATGATTGCAATCATATTCAACATCAACCTCAGTAATAGGTTTACTATTATTGTAGGAGTAAACAAACTTTTGAATAAATCCTTCCGATGGTTCTGGTAAAGAACACATTGCCGTTTCTCCTAACCCAAATATTTCTTGTTTTAAAGATTTATCCGTACTCGCAATGATTTTTTTACTCCATCTACTAGAAAAAAGACCTCCTTTCCATTGTTTTATTTCATTTCCGGGATCTTTCTCGTCATAGTGCCAATCATGTTCTTTAATTTCATCATCAGATAAGAAGTAAAGTTGCTGGTATACATCCCCCACGTCTTCCCAAGCAGTTCCATAGTATTTTCTTTGATGCACTACATTATCTCTTGTTCTAAGGATAATGTCACTGCTTTTTTCTGTAGGAAGCATAACCACTTTTGTTCTTTTAAACGACATAAGTCTTTGTTTTTAAGTTATTAAATACTAATTTTTACAAATATAAAAATAATTGAGATACACAATTTTTTTATAGTTTCGAAGCTCTACGGTATTTTTCTTTGGCATCGTAGCGTAAATGGCAGAGTTGACATAAGGCTTTTAACCTGTCATCTGAAACGTCATGATTATTTTCATCGTGATCTAAATGGGCAATTGTTAAAACAACTTTTACCTGTTTAGGGTTCGGAACAGATTCCAATTTACCAGTAATTTTATTCTTTTTTAATTCAAAACTTTTAGGATGCGCATCAGCTTCTTCAAAATCCCTAAACCAACCGATTGTCTTTCCATTACGTTTTACTGCCCAAACGTTTTCTTCATGTTTAAAGTCACAATTTTCAGATTCGCAACAATTATTGGCACGAGCCATAATTCTAGGACGAATTTCAGACAACCAGTTGCTAGGATATTTTTTGTAATCTATTGGCATTGATGAACTAATCAAAAATTATCCAACCCTTTCTAAAAAGGTATGGCAGGAAGTTAATGTCATTTGATTTTATTCCTTTTGAACTTCCTAATTTAACTTCTCCATTCTGTTTGATCCAATAAGCATCACCCCATTCCGGAAGTTTAATCTTTTTCCCTTTATTCAAGAAATCAAAGGCTTCAAGAAAGTTTATGAGATTTTCATTTGTTAAATTTTCACTCGAATCTTTATCAGATGAAGAAACAAAACATGAAGAAAGCGATTCTTCTTCTGGAAATACAGGATCAGCTGATACGGAATCGGTTACTTCATTGCCGCATAATTCCCAAAATAATTTATGACGTGCTTTAAAGGTTGGATTTGTAATGTGTTTTTCTAATTTTGAATAACCTGCAACTACTGAAATTAAAGGCCTACCCAATTCTTTATAAAGATGGAAAGCTGCTCTTTCTGAATCTAATTGATTGTTCAAATCTTTTTCGTAGCCTAACCAAAGAATAAGGTAAAACAAGAAATTTGGTGTGTAAACATCGTATTCAATAAAATGCTTTTTTTCTAGAGTAATTTCACCGGTATTTTTGTTAACCCTTCCAAATCGAAACTCTGGCTTTCCATTATTTATATCAGAACTTTCAATGAATGTTATCAAATAATTTTCTGATGAAATACTTTTTCTGTGTGGAAAATATTTTAAAAAATTAGTGGAAATTTCATCTGCTAAATCAATAAGTTCTTTTCTCAAAAAAACTTCGGCTTTAGGATTTAGGAAGAAATTTTCCTCCGGTGTTTCAGGTGTTTTTAATTCCACTGTTTTCAATTCTTTTTTGTCATTGTTTTCTGAATCTTCATTATTGATTCTTTTCAAAATAAAACAACCCTCTTCGTCAAGAACAGGAGACCAATGGATGCAGTCAGTTGGATGATCACAAGGTTTATTCATATAATTTCCACCATTTCCACATTCATTACATCTGTTTGCTCTTGGATTCCATGTCATTTCCAAATGAACATCCCATTCAGTTTGTTGTAGTGATTGGATTTGTTTATCAATAAAAAAATCTCTCTTTCTAAAAAAAGCATCTACGTCCAAATCCCAATCATCTCTCAACTCTTTAGTTGCAATGAAACGAGCCATATCAATAAGCATCAATCTAACATCATCTTCACTAAATTTCTTATCACTCATCAACTCAAGAGATTTTTGGAATCCCATTTCCCATCCTCTAATAAATTCCGTGTTCGACAAAAACATTCTAGCGGCTGTTTGGCTAGAAGATGCTTGTCGTTTCAATTCATCCAGATCATAACCATGTTCAATTGCTTGACAGTTTTTTAAGGATAGTTTACCAACGACATTTTCCTTAGAGAACTCAGTTGAGTGAGTAAACGCTACTAATTTTTCATTTAACAAAAGTGCATAGCCTTCTGCATGTACAATCAATTTTGCTTTCATATAATTCTTTTTAAAATTAAACATCCGAATGAATCAAGTTTTGGAATATAAAGGTTTGGATTATTCAGAAATCCTTCATTTAATGCCCTTAATTCATCAATATTTTTACTTCTCATTTCTATTTCAACATTCCATTCTTTAACTTGTAAATCTTGAATTATATCAACAGTTGTTTGCGTTCTTTTCAATGCTATTGCAATGGCATGAATCATATCGTCCGTGCTAAACTTGTTGTGATTAGTCAATTCAATAGCTTTTTGGAACATATTAGTAAGAGATTCTTGTAGTTGTTTTCTGTAAACAATACGACATTCTTGGTCAAATTTTTCAAATTCTTCATTAACCAACTCATCCAAATCATAACCTAGTTCAATGTTTTCACAATTTTTTAAGGATAGCTGGAGCAATTCTTGATCTTGGTGTTGTGAAACAGCAATCACATATCCGTTTGTGACAGGAATAGATTCTTTAACAAAAAACGGAACTTCTTCTAAAATTAAACTAAATTCTCCTGCAGAATTTTTAATCAATTTACCTGTTAATTTTTCTTTCATATTATTCTTTTTAAGATTAAACATCCATCTGAATCAAGTTTGAGTCCTCCTATTTTTACTGTCCAATTTGGAAGTTTAGGTTCTCTTGTTTTCTCCATCTCAATCTCAACCTCCCATTCAGTTTGTTGTAGTGATTTAATAGCGTTTGTGAAATGACAATCAATATCGGCTGTTCTTTGGTAATTTCTACCGCAATCAAACATAAACTTCATGTCATCCTCACTGAACTTCTTATCACCGATCAATTCCAAACATTTTTGGAATCCTTTTTGAAATGAATTTCTATGCCCTAATAATTGTAAATTTTCCTCGTGAACTGCACCTGTTCTACACCAAGACTCATCTAATAAAGGAAATTCTTTTTCAGCCAACTCATCCAAATCATAACCACGCTCAATTGCTTGGCAGTTTTTAAGAGAGAGTTTACCGGTTAAATCATCATCCGATTTTATTTCTGCAATTACGGAACAACAGTTTTCATCTCTGTATTCCAACCAAAAGTCGTCTTTTTCTCTGGTTTTTAAAATGTATTTTGCCATATTATTATTTTTAAATTTTTTAAAATTAAATCACGCTGTATTAGAGTAAAGTCTTATTATTTATATCATCTACATTGTAATAAATAATACCCCCTAATTTCTTATAACTGATTTTACCTGAATTTCACAAATTCTGTAAAGTTCCTTTAGAAATATTCAATAATTCCAATGTTTCGTTTGTGCGGAGCATTTTTCTATCCATGGTTTTATTTTTCAAATCTAAAAGGACTTTTATTTCCTCAATAAGTTCTGCCTTAAATTTTTCAAGGTGATTGACTGTTACAACTTCATTTAAATTCATACTACTATTTTTAAGATTAAACATCCTGATTCATCCAGTTGAGCCTTCCATTCAAATTGGCCCGTATCTAAATTCAATTGATACAGCTTGTGAATCAAGACTTGAAGGGTTTTTTCTTTCGCTTCTGACTTATTAAATAATTCATCGCAATTTTCTTTTGAAAGCTTCAATAGATTCGGAATTTTTGATTCAGATCCAACTAGAAACCAACCATTAGTTTTTCCTTTGGACAAAAACAAATTATATTTTGTGGGATTGGTATCTGTATCTCTTTTTAAGAAGAATGATTGGTCATCGGACAAATCAAGATAAAAGTTACTGCTTGGTGAATTCATACTGTCATATTTTTGATAAATATAATTATTTTTGGTTTATTTTGACTTTTTTAGAAAAAAAATTCAAATATCCTTAAAGTTGTTATTTACAAAAGTTTGATTTAAAAATATTTTTAAAATTTTTCAATTTTATAAAGTGAATTTTTACTTTTTTATTTAATTGATATAGTGTTAGTTAAATCATATTACTTAAACCTTTAATTTAAATATGTTTGCATACGCACCAAGTCGTGTTTTTTTGTTTATATTCTTTAAAAGTGATAGTTTTAACCTCTAAATTAAATTTAATTGCTTCATTTTCGAAGTCTTTTTCTGATGAAGAATTCATAGATTCTTTTAGAGCCAAGCGAATAGTTCCTTTGCAGAATTTACAACAACTCATTTTGATTGATCTGGAATCCTCTTTTGTTTGTAAAGAGTTCGAATTATTTACTGTTCCTTTATAGCTATGGAATCCGCTTGGATTGTAATCACAATCTTCTAGGCTTACTTGTAGCACATCTTTTGCTGCCTGAATAGTTTTCCATGTTTGCTTCCGGCATTTATCTAGGTACATGCACTGCCAATTCAAATTATTCGAAGTTTTAGTTGTAGCTCGAATAGTTCCCATAGACATTTGAAAAGCTTTTTCGCTCAACTTTTTTGTTCGGATCAATTCTGCTTTTAAATGTTTCAGTTGGTTTTGAACTTCATTGATTTTATTTAATTCGTATTCGTAATCCATGTTTATTATATTTAATTTTTATTAGCTATTTTATTGATTATAAATATTTTATGTGTTGTTATTTAAAGTAATACTTTATTTAACTTTCTTTCAGAAAACAATCTTTTATTTATTAAAATTATTGTAGTTATTATATTGATATTTAGTTAATTAAGAATATTTACTTAAAGTTATACTTTAATAAGTGATTTTTGTTTTCAGAAGAGTTCCGGGATATGCTTGAAAAGGTTACTTCATGATTTTTAAATTGAATGAATTCCGCAATTAAAACTGCGGATAACAGTCAGCAAGTGAAATTAAAACTTCACCTGCTTTGGTGTTAGGTGTAATAAATTTTAAATTTCGACACCCTTACACACAACTTCATCCAATCTGTAATCTAAAGGATATTCTGCTCTCCAATCATCTTCTCTATTATGACCATTAACATTGAAATAAACTGATTTTACATCTACTCCTTTAGATTTCAGATGTTCAATTATCATTTCTTCCAAATCTTTTGTGGTTAATTTAACCGTTACTTCTTTATTTATTTCCATAATTTAAAATTTACATACACCTAACAAAGTATAACCAAAAGTGGGGTGTAGTTCCATCATTCAGCTATTGTGCTTCTAATTTACTTTTGTAGGTAAGTCAGGGTTTAGCACATCTAATCCCCACCTTCGGTTATACTCAACCGTTATGTTCAATATTTTTTATTGCCACAACGCAACGGTGTTCCATCACTATTAAGTATTAGTATCGTTCCTCTACGGTGGTCTAAACTTTTATAGACAAATCCACCTTCGCAAGTGATTGAGTAGTC
>JACCDO010892536.1_pt1 | contig 11501 bp, 6 predicted proteins | sample 7446101 | NCBI WGS metagenome assembly JACCDO01 (sample SAMN15323440, study PRJNA562643) | freshwater metagenome | isolation source: river surface water | place: USA:Blue River Watershed | collected 2017-08-16
CCACCTACGCTGGCGTAGAGTTCTGTAAAATTAGCATTGATTTTTTCAAATGCATCATCAATAGTACTCCACACAAGGGGAGCCGAACCTGGTGTTATAGTTTGTTTTGCCATTATGCTCTCCCTACGGCTACTTCAATTGTGCCTATGTGATCCGAGTCATAGTTCTCGAGTGCTTTACCTATCATAGATCCTACCTTAATGTCGCCAACAGCAGCAACCGCTACTCCCGGAATTCCGCTGGTAACCAATATGTTACCTTTCTTGATCTTACCAACAACTCGACAAGGAACACGACCTGCCAGTGCAACATATGGATGTGTGCTATCTTCACCTGCTTCACAATTCATTCTGAACGCAGGATTAGCAGAAATAACACCTGCTACCGCAGTATCCATCTTTGTATTGGTTGTTGTAATTTCTTTGTCACCGCCGAACACAACAACAGTACCAACTGGATATTCTTTGTCTGATTCGTATCTTTCTGCCAAGTCAGCGTAGCGTGCCGCTGTGGCAGTACCAGTCATTACACCTGCACTAAAGTTACCGCTTGAATCGCGGAATACAATTGTGCTGCCTGTGTTAGAACTTGTGGCATTTGATGTAACAGTAAATGTTCCACCTTCACTACTGACGCTACCACTAATACCGTTACCGCTTGTAGTTGCATCTGCAACATAATTACCAGTGGTGTCCGTACCTAACGCTACTGAGTTAGCAGCAATTGTAGTAGCAAAACTAATATTTCCACTACCGTCCCAAGAACCAGATACTCCAGTAACATCTCCTGTTAAGGTAATTGTTCTACCAGTTGCCCAGGCACTGGCAGTACTTGCATTGCCACTTAGTGCCGCAGTAATAGTACCAGCACTGAAGTTGCCGCTTGAATCACGGAATACAATTGTACTTCCTGTATTAGCGTTTGTTGCATTACTTGTAATAGTATATGCTGTTCCGTTGTCAGCATTTGGAGCAGTACAGCTTAAACCGCTTCCACTTACAGCAACAGTACTTGCATATTGTCCGGTGGTATCTGTTCCTAGTGCCGTAGCATCGGCACTGATTGTTGTAGCAATAGAAATATTGCCACTTCCGTCGACTCCTGTTACTGTTCCTGTTACATCGCCAGTTAGTGTAATAGATCTACTAGTTGCCCATTTTGTAGCTGTATCTGCATTACCTGTAACATTGCCTGTTAAGTTACCACTGAATGTAGCAGTAATGGTGCCTGCACTAAAATTACCACTGCCGTCTCGCAATACAATTCTGTTTGCTGTATTTGCATTTGTAGCAGTAATTGTTGCTGAGTTTGCTTGGCTGGCAATACTGGAGGCAACTAAAGTACTTCCCGAATCAAGAGTCCAAGCTCCTGTGATAACGCCGGCTGTGGCAGTTGCGCCAGTAGTCAATGTATCTGAGTATAGAGTACCTGCTCTAGCATCGATAAATCCAGAACCTAATGTAAGATCACTAGTTCCAACCATTGACCAGCTACCGGTTATTGTTCCGGTGGTGCCTACTGCTCCTGTTGTAATAGTATCAGTATAAAATGTACCTGTTCGTACATCTAAGTTACCAGTTCCCCAAGTTAGATTACTTGCACCAACCATTGACCAGTCACCAGTTATAGTACCAGTGATTGCTTCTCCGCCTGTGGTAATTGCTCTTGTTGTAAATCCGCTAGTTCCTAAACTAATACTAGATCCACTTGCAACACTCCACTGTCCTGTAATGATACCTGCTGTGGCAGTTGCACCGGTAGTTAGTGTTGTAGATTGCAATGTGCCTGATGTAAAGTCAATCTTACTACCACTGGTTAAACTCCAATTACCAGTAAGGTTACCAGTAGTTGCTGCTGCTCCTGTTGTAAAAGTCCTTGATTTGATTGTACCTTGAGTAAAATCAATTTCACTAGTACTCTGACCAGTAATTTTACTAGTTGCATTTAGCGTCCAGTTACCAGTTATTTGACCAGCTGTGCCCACAGCGCCGGTGTCGAGTGTATCAGCATATAATGTTCCTGACCTAGCATCAATACTACCAGTGCCTAATGTTAGGCTACTAACACCGCTCATAGTAAAGTTACCAGTTAAGGTACCGGCTGTTGTAGCACCACCTGTAGTAAATGTATCTGATGTAACTGAGCTTACCTGTATAGGAGCAAAAGCACTATCGTCGTTTAAACGGAATCTATGGCTGTTATTTCTATATGAAGAAACTTTATCGCTGACTAAACTTCCGTCACCAATTGATACACCCAATACACCACTGAATCCATAGACGTTAATAGAACCGCCTGTGGCTGTTACGGATGTATCTGTAAATAATTTATTAGCGCCAGCACTTGTGCCTACGTAGAATCTTCTACTTGCGTAGATATCTCTAGAACCAATATCACCGCTGCCGTCTCTAATAACAAGTTTACTGTTAGCTGTAACATCGGTAAATCCAGCATATGCGCTAACAGCTTCAACAATACCGTAGTCTGTGTCTTGACTAGATGTTGTTGCATTTGTTCTTCTTAAGAAACCTGTTGAAGAATATTGACTCTTCTTAATTGCGCCGCCTTCGTCTACAATTGTACTAAATGCCACAGCACTGACATCACCAGTACCGGCAGCACTTCTACCTAGAACTGTATCGGTGGCAATTTGAGCTAGCTTACCAACAGCAATGCCGTTAGTTTTTAATTCAACCCAACCATCAGTTAATGTAAATTCAGCATTGTTGAAACTGGCCAAACCACTGGCCGCTTGTTTAACAGCAGCAGTTCCTGTAGGAGCAGAAGCTCTAGTGCTGGCCAATGTCATTGACAGTTTACTTTGAACAATTGCCGCAGCAGAATTAATATTCTCGTTATCGATGATATCTGGTTTAATATAGATATTGTATTCATTTAAACTTGAATCAATACCTGTAGTAATAGCATTATCTCCAGGAACTGTTAAGTCGCCTGCAATTTTTACAGCACGACCTTCGTTACCTGTACCAGTAAATGCAATAGTCATTCCAGCATCAACTGCCTGACCTGGGAAGCTGTTAGCAATAATAGCATCAAAACTAATGCTTCGATAGTTAACAGCATCTTGTGGATCAACGGGATCGGCTACATTTCTAACTCTGTAACCTCCCATATTTAATGTGCCCTTCATAGGAAGCTGACCCGATAGAGCCATAAAGCCTCCGGTGGTAGGCGGTATTAATCTTCCTTCGTCGATACTGTCCCCGCCGTGACTTACGCCAAGTCTTCGATCGATATATCCTCGAGCAGCGTTTTCTGTTGGTACAGTATCAGTAGCGTTATCACTGAAAGTTGTATCTGTGGAGAATTCAGCAATAGGAACACCACGCTTGAATCCCAAACCACTCAAGTTACTCAATGCCAACGAAGCTGAGAATGTAACAGTACCAGTACCTTGGTCAACTCTAAAGAACGGACCAACGGAGAAGTTACCAAACTGGTCAGTAGTTACAAAGAAGCAACGACCTTCGCCGCGTTCTACAATCTGTGCGTATTCGACCTCACCTGTAGTATCCAATAATGTTTCTGTAGCAATACGTACAGGTGATCCATAAATCTCATTTGGATAGTTTGTATCGGCATAAGAGCCTGTACCAATTTCTAATAAGTCGTGACCGGTAACACGAGTTAAAGAAATACGAATTGTTAGTGTACCTTGGCTTTCTTCGGTTCTAGCTGCAACACCTGCAAATAGCGTAATTGGACTTTCAAATTTAATGGCACTATCTTCTAATGGAGTGTTTAGATAAATCTTTCCATATGTTTCGCCTGTGATATCTGCATCGTCGTATTGGATAATACTATAATCTCTACCTTTGAATGTAAATTTACTTCCTACAATTCGGTCAGCATCAACTGGACCCAATTCAACGATAGAAAGTGTATTATCACCTACTTTGCCGTCAACTAGTCCTACAGCAAAATAACCACTGCCGTTATCTGTAAATGTGATAGCAGTTCCGCCGAAGTAACTAGCAATTTGGAAATTATTAGTAGTTTTGTTAACAACAAAGTATTGTCTTGATGTAAACACTCCGCTAGGCATTGTTCCATTAGATTCAAATCTAATAACGTCTCCATCATTAAACCCGTGACTATTTTTATTGATTACATCAGTGGTATGATCAAATGTACATAGTGTAGAGTTTACAACGGCTGTACCGGTACCTGTACCAGTACCCGTAGCAGTGAATACTGTTCCTGCAGTATTAGCAGCAGCACCTATAGAAGTCCAGGTAGTAGTTCCACTTGATACAATTAGATATCTTGTACCTATTTGTATTTCAGTTGCAGACTGTATTAGTCTTGCGCCGCCACTCCAGGCGTTAGGTGATGCTAATGTAATTGGACTAAATTCTTGTCTAGGCCAAAGAGTCATCTCGGCATAGTTATATCCGTCTTTTAATGTAGTAGCAGCTAATCCGTCTGCAACAAAATAATGACTGCCTACACCTGCAGTTGTTGTTGCTAATGGTTGACCATCCTTAGTTAAAGAAATTCTAAATGTATTGCTGGTAAATCCGTCGTCGATGATATAATAACTGTCACCAGAAATTATTCCATTAGGCAAACTACCACTGGTATAGAATCTAACTTGATATCCCGGACGTTGCCCGTGTCCTGTGCTAGTTACTAGCGTTTCTGTTCCAGTAGTAAATGTACAGGTACGATTTTCTGTGTCAGGGGGGAAGTAATCTGCAAATTCAAGAACACGATATAACTGGGTGTCAAATAATTCATTAATCTTTAACGCAGTAGAAGGACGAACAGCAACACCAACAACGTCACCTGTTAAAACAATTTCTGTATTAACACGAAGAGTTATTCTAGTTCCGTTTGGCACAGCAGCAATAAGTCCGTCTGTATCTGAATCTAAATTTAAACGGTAGATCTTTTGACCAGTGGAATCTGCAGGGAAATCGTTCTCAGTGGTAGCAGAAACTACAGGATAACGAACTAGTCCATCTGTTCCTCCGTGATCAATTTCAATTTCACTGCCGTCTCTTGGAGGATATGTATAATCCGTAACATAAATGATGAATCCGTTTACATCGTTGTCGTAGACTCCTAGGTCATTATAAACAACAGCACCCTGACTTAGATCGTAGTATAAGTCAACTGGTGTTGGAACTTCTAACGGATCGGAACCTTCGGCAGCTAGGGCATAAACACCGTGAGCACTTGAACCGCCTACGCTTCGAATCTGTCCACCGCTTAAGGAGAAGTACGAAGTATAGCAGTAATAGGTAAACATAGAAACTGCTTCAGCAAGACCGCCGTTAGCAGTTACTAAACCGTAGCCCATATCGCAGATCTGAGTAAAGTCGTTACTCAACATAGATCTGTTACCTGGCATTAGAACTTCGTAGACATTAGCATTATCATTAACAAAACTTATAACATTCGATTGAATTGTTGTTTTGGCTGTTTGAAGTGTTGTTCTAGCAGTTTTCTTTGCTGTTTCGTATGCATATGCAGTTAAATCTGGTAACACTTCTGCTGGTAATGATGCTACGGCAGCAGCAAGTTTAGCAGATTCTGAACCAGCAGTAACTCTATAGGTATTTAGAGCAGTAATAATAATGCTCATTAGAGTTTCTATTTCGCCTTGTATGGCTACATCACTAGCACTTCCTGTAACCTGAGTTGCTGTTGCCCCATAAGTCGGAGTGACTGCGGTATTAACAATAACATTCTTAGCAGCATTTTTTACTGTAATTAATGCATTTTCGCAGGCTTCTGGCTGAGTTGACAATAGTTGTATAACTAGGGCTTCTCCAACTCCGTTGAAATAAGCATAAGCAGATTTACGAGTTTCACTGTTGCCGCCGTAGACTAAGTCATAAATTAATCCATCTAAAATTCTTTCAATGTCTTTCTGACTGTCAGGAGCACTGAATACCAATGAGGGATAAGTTGTTGTAAGATATCCAGTACCAACTTGTTTTAAGAATTCTGTATTATTAATCAATAATGTTTTAGCATTAGCTATGTTGCTGGCCAATCCTGGGGGATTAGGAATGCTCAATGTTGGAGCAGCAGTAACACCTCGACGAATAATATTCTTTAGGTTATTTTTACTTTGAGATACAACTGCTCGACTAGTATCGTAACTCGATGTTGGAGTTAGCGCAGCTAGAGTTGAATCAGCAAGATCGTGAGCACGATCGATAGCTCTTACGGTCAAGTTTAACTGATCATTAATTACAACTTCTGCGTTGGCTTCTCGATATGTTTGGCCAGCTCTTCTGCTGTGATAGTTAGATCCAAATACAATATCATAACCTAGTCCGTCGATAATTAATCCAACGTCTCTGTTACAAATAGTTTGATCATAGGTAAAAACATCAAATGGCCACGGTGTAACTTCATCTAAGACAAAAGTTGCAGTGCTTCCGCTGGTTCCGTATTCGAAATCTCTAACATAGTTGATACGATATACAGTATCCTCAACAATAAAAGATGCAGGCAATTGAGGGAATCTTTTTAGATCGCTAACTTCTAATCGTGTAGTACTAATTTTGTTAGTGATTCTAAATTTGATATTTCCAGTAAATCCGTCGATGAACATACCACCGGCAAACGTTTGACGTCCTGTGCTCTTACTAAACACTGCACCTTCTTGGAAGTATGGAGACTTGGCAAGTATTTGACCTTCAGGGTCAAGTACACAAGCAAATCCGCCTGCACCTTGTATCGTCATAGCACGACCAATAACAGCATCGTTACATAAGAATACATCCATTTGATCGTTGTCTAATGGAGAATTATAAGACTCGCTGGTTCCGTCAATGATGTCAATAATTACATCAATTAATCTTCCAATAACACCGCCGTTAGGTATTGCATCTCCGGAGTTAGCTGTATAGGTACCTGTAAAGTCTGTACTGTTAACAGGCAACGATCTTGCTTGATCTGTATAAATTACAAATTGAGTTGAGGTTGCAACCGTAATCCAATAACTGTTTCCGTTGAAATTAGTAAGCCCTAACATATTTCTAAATGTTACTATTTCACCAGTAGTTAGTCCGTGTGCAGAAGCTGTTGTTATTGTAGTAGATACACCTTTAGTAACTGCGGATACAGTTACCGGTGTGCCGCCTGCACCAGTTTCTGCCGTATAAGCTGTATCAATTACCTGAGGTTCGCTGTAGGTAATCAGGGTTCCTGTGATAGGCTGAATATATTCTGAGTTTGCAATATCTACGTTTCGAATAGCTGCCTGAGCAACAGTTTCTAGTCTGCGTATAGCCGCAACTGTTTGATTTAATTGAGTTGTAATTGCTAACTGTGCGCTGGCATTAGTAGTGTCTCTATATTTTAATGCTGCCGAAATAGTTCTCGGAGCACTACCGTAGCGAAGATCAAATACCATTGCATCGATTAATAGACCGATGTCTCGTTTACATATATCAGAATTATATTCAAAATCAACAAATGGTGCAACTTCTTCGGCAACTTGTTTGCCAATCCAAGTAATAACTTCTTCTTGAATAAATTGTTTGTTTAACGACAAAAGATCAGCTGCTGATCTATAAAATCCTTTATTGTTAATTAACGCTTCGTTATATATAGGCTCGTCGGCATTGGTTAGATAATGATAGCCATAGAGATTTTCTCTGGCTGCATTGTAATCATTTTTAGCTGTGTTTAATCCGTCGATGATTTTATCACGTCTAAAATATTGGAACGCCCAAGGACTAGAACTTGGCCCTTTCTTTGGACGAATAATAGTACGTCTAAATTCGTCACCGATGATGGCAACGTTCTGAGGAATCTTTAAAGGAAGATTTTCGTAATAGATACCACTTTCTACGAAAACTGAAACCTGTTGACTGTTAGCAACATCACCATAAGAAATTGCTTCTCCTATTTCAAAAGTTCCATATTTAATATCTACATCAAACAATTCGTTGCCTAGGGTATCTAATTCTCCAGTATGAGCAAGTATTTGCGCTAAAGCACCAGATGTTTCACCTTGGAGATATAAGCCCTCTCTAATATCTCGACCTCTTCGTGCTTCTGCACTGTCTGTGGTAACATCACCAGTAAAATCAGTTCGCTGGCCAGCGGTATAAATTGCAAATCTTGGAAGATTAACAATCAAAGAAGGAAATTCTGTGAACCCACTGCCACCATCGGTAATTGTAATTCCTGCAATGGCACCGCTAACTACATCTGCAAAACCAAATCCTGCTGTAGCATCAGTATCGGTTACTGCTGGTTGTACTCTAACAGAAACCAAACTATAACCAGTACCAGCAGTTTCAATAACGGCTGTACTTACTTTGTAGGTAATTTCAAAAACACCATTAGTACCAAAAGTACTGCCGTCGGTAACTGTTACACCCGAAGGGCCTGCAACAGGTAAACCAGGTCCAGTACCACCAACGCCTTCGTCAAATTTTCCACCAGTTAGCAATCTAAATGTTAAAATTGGACCATTTGGAGTTCCAGGAGCACTGTTTACTGTTAGAATTTCGACAGTGGCGGCGTTAATTGCCAAGCCACCTACAGCATTAATTTTTAATATTTCCCCAACCTGATAGTTAAATCCGCCATTAACTAAACGAATAGAGTCAACGGTTAACGTGACTCGCCCAGTAAAACCATTACCGTTATCTGGAGATACATCGATTTCGCTTAATTCGCAATTATTAATAGATCCATTATCTGGGTTGGTCCAAGTTAGAACTTTCTTATAAGGCCCAATTTCTGGGGGTGCCGCACGAATAATTTCTTCAGCTTTCTTTAGTGCTGCTTCTAGAGTTCTATAGGCAAATGATAATGCACGGCCTTGAGTATTTGCTCCTACTCCAACACGCTCGTCTGATCCAGATGTAGCAACATATAAGTTAGCTACGGAAGCAAATCCTGCATTATCAACATAATTTTTTGTGGCAGCAATTAAGCCACCATAGGTTACATCGTCTTCTGGCTCTGGATTACGAGACAGAATTAACGGACCAGTCATTGTACCAAATGCTGAGTTCGCTACATTACCAGCAGCGGGATCTGGAGCATTAACACCTGCAAGAGAAATTTTGGTATCGGCGTAGGCTTTATTAACAGCTTCGTCTGAAGTTATAGGAGTCGTTAACTGTTGAATACGATATTGTGTTCCGCCTGATTGACCTTGTAGATCTCCACCTAATCTTGGTGCAGGATCGGCAGCAACTGTGGAACGAGTATTAATAACTTCTATTTCGTTTTCGTTAGTGAAGTTAAAACTGATACCTGTTCCAGCAACTAGTTGTTTAAAAATTAAACCAGATTCACTAGGATTAACTGCAACAACAGCATTTTCGTATCCTCTATAGTAATCTTCGCCCTCACCGCCGGGAGGAGCATCTTCTAAGGTAGCAAAACGTAGTCTACTGCCTAGTCCTAGTGCTCCATAGAGTTCTCTAAAGTTATCATTTACTTTTCTAAATGAGTCGCGAATACTGTCGCCTGTGCCGTCGTTGCCGACAATACCTATATCAATCGTTTTTCTTGCCATAGTAGAATCCTAAGATTTAATGCTTACTCTACTATTTAGTTTGAAAATTTTATAAGCCGAATGTAAATATAGAATGTTCCTAATGACAGAACTTGTTGAAACTCAATATGTTAGACACAGTAAGCTAGGAGAAGAACACACGTATACTCGTAGTAAGACTCTGGCTGTGTTTCGTTGTGACAACTGCGACGAAACCTTTAAGCGAGATCTAAAGCATATGGATCGTAAGAGATTGAGCAACAATTATTTTCATTGTTGCTCTAAATGTGATCATAAAAGATTTGCTCAACGCAAGGGCGTTGAGCGTAAGAAGATTTGGGATTTGCCGGCCAGCAGTACTCTGCCTGTGGGCCGTTATTGAACTATTGCTTTTCTAAGTTGTTGTATTGCATCACCAACTGTGATAATTTTTTCTGCATTATCATCGTCGATTTCTATGTGAAATTCGTCTTCGATAGCAATAATAATTTCTACAGTATCTAAACTATCTGCATCTAAATCATCTATAAAACGTTTTTCGTCTTGAACAGCACTCAAAGGAACGTCTAATTGTTTGGCGATAAGTTCTCTAATTTTTTGATCAATGTCCATTCTTTTTCCTGTAATCTTCTATGGCTGCTTTGACTGCATCTTCTGCTAGAATACTGCAATGTATCTTTACCGGAGGCAGGGCTAGTTCTTCTGCGATTTCACTGTTTTTGATTGTTCCGGCTTCGTCGAGTGTGCGTCCTTTGACCCATTCTGTGACAAGGCTCGAACTTGCGATAGCCGATCCGCAGCCATACGTTTTAAATTTCGCATCTGTAATAATACCTGTAACATCATCCACCTTTATCTGTAATTTCATAACATCGCCGCAGGCAGGTGCACCAACCATTCCTGTGCCTACATCTGTATCGGATTTATCAAAACTGCCTACGTTACGGGGATTTTCGTAATGATCAATTACCTTGTCCGAGTACGCCATTTATTTTCTCCCAGTCAATAATCTTCCATTGATTCTCTAAGTACTTCTTTTTATCTGCTTGATAGTCTAGAGCCCAGGCGTGTTCCCACCAATCTATTAACAGCACTATATCATTCTTTATTTGATGGTTTACAATAGTTTTAATTGTACCATTTTTAGCTAGATAGATCCAACCACTACCTTGTATAGACATTGCTACTTTGGCAAATTCTTCTTTAAACGCATCAAAACTTTTAAATTTATCTTCTATTAGTTCTAGTATAGCACCATCGGGCTTGTTAGAGCTAGAGGGACTTTTGTATTGAGCAAACAAAATATTGTGTAAAAATGCACCAGCTTCGTTAAAATCGCTGTCACCCTCGCCTTTGTTATAACGATCAACATAGGCCTTATATAATGTTCCAAAGTGATAATCTATGGTAGCTTCACTGACTACAGGCTCTAAGTCAGTTCGTGAGTAAGGCAAACGTAGCTGTATCAGTTTGTCTCTTTTGCCCTCAACGATGAATTTTTGAATGAATTTAAATGTCATATGCGTATTTACCGCTAAATAAATTCCTAAGGAGATTAATATGCTAGGATTAATTAAGAAACTATTTGGAGCTAAAGAGGCCGCACCTGCACCAGCAGAAGCTGCACCAGCACCTTATAAACTCGAAACGCCTGCTGTTGAAGCTGCCCCTGCTCCTGTAGTAGAGGCCGCGCCTGCTCCTGTAGAACCAGCACCGGCTGCAAAGCCAGCTAAGAAGCCTGCGGCCAAAAAGCCTGCTGCTCCTAAGAAAGAGGCTGCTCCTAAGAAAGAAGCAGCCCCTAAAAAGTCTACAGGTACACGCAAGCCGAAAGCTAAGCCAGCTGCTTAAGACTTTGTTCATGAAGTGCAAAGCTGGCTAAGTTCTTAGCCTTGCTTTCGCACATAATGTCAAAGTTGTCACGGAAGCTCAGAGCCCATTCATTCACTGCTGTATTCCAGTAGAAGTTTGAGTGAGCTCTGAGCTTTGCTTTTTTATGTCC
>JACCDO011275322.1_pt1 | contig 11501 bp, 4 predicted proteins | sample 7446101 | NCBI WGS metagenome assembly JACCDO01 (sample SAMN15323440, study PRJNA562643) | freshwater metagenome | isolation source: river surface water | place: USA:Blue River Watershed | collected 2017-08-16
ATTACAAACGCTAACATGGCTTCCCAGACATCATGTTTAGCGTTCTTTTTTTCCGCCCTTCCATGCATTATCTTAGTATAGGCATCATACTTTACCGTTAAGTTGTCAATGATTACATGACCCTTATTCGTATGATCTGATAAGAAATTCTTCCACAATAGAGCATAATCAGCACTGTTCAGAATCTCGTTGGCTTGGATAAGAAGTTCATCGTAGGACTCTGGCACCGATTTCGATGAAGAGACAGGCAACCGCGAAGAAGGCAATTTACTTTGTGCTGTCCCAACAAAAGCTTCATCACGCGCCTCCGAATCATACCCCGAAGACGGTAGATGTAATATGTTACGGAGTGATAATTGGCGTTCAGAACGCGGCTGTTCTTGTGAGTCAAGCTCCGCCTCGTCGGGATTGGACGGCTCGGGCTTTCCTTCTGCGTCACGTTCATAAATATCTACATCAAAGGATTCTAAAGCAGACATTTCCTTGAGAAAAATATAATTTCAATTCATTTTTTGCAAATTAACTGCATATGGAAGCGTCAGGCAAGCACAATGGTTCAATCTTCCTTAATTCCCTGAAGTGGGCTTTTTCTCTAAGCCTGGGCCCACTGAGCGGAAAGGTTACCGTCTTTATTTCCCTGTTTGTTTGAAATGTAGAGCTAAGCATGCTTTCCCTCGCGGATATTTGCGAAGAAAAATATTACCTTGTTGGTATCAATGAGAAAAAACATGTTTTAAATTTGCAGTTATTCATAAATGCTTGTGCCCACGACGGAACACTCGACCAAATATTTTTCGAACCGAGTCACGATGTTGGAGCGTGCATAGAGCTAAAGTACTCTGATGAATGTCAAATTGACATAAACCAAGTTCGAAACGCAAGATGCATATTAGTGTTAGGTATCAAAAGAGGTTGGGACTCATCAGGAATTATCGTGCCTAACTTAGTTATGGCTCTAACATTTAGCGGAAATACTGAAGTTGGAATAGGACTTGGATGGTTCAATTTAAGCACCAAAGGAGGACTTCTTGGACAATCTATGGTTAAATCTCTAAAAGGGATTATTCAGAATGACGCTTCTTTTTTCTCGGTTAACTCAGAAAACTCTCTTGTTGCTAATAAAATCATGATGTACTTTACTGGTCGCACAGGTGGAAGGCCGGATGTGCACAGGGAGCTGTATTCAATATTACGTGCTCACGGTGGCGAGGCTAATTTGTGTACCAAATTCAAGGACTTATCAAAGTTTATTGCAAGCAAGCAAAAGACCATCACGGCCCTCGCATATGATACCGCAAAAGTCATTGATCAAGAGGATTCAGGTGAAGTTAATGTTGATGAGTGTAAGTGCACGCGTGTTCAAGTTTTATTTTTGCGCTTCTGACTTTTGCTTTATCCTGGCCTCTGCTGGTAAGAATGCCTTGCACTTCGGACCATTCTTGGGACAAAGAGCTCCCCAAACCTAACCGCTCAGGTCTTAGGTTTGGGGAGCTCTTTGTCCCACATTTTTGTGGGACAAGTTCCCCAAACCTAACCGCTCAGGTCTTAGGTTTGGGGAGCTCTTGGCCCACAAAATTCAAAGACCCGTTTTCAAGCTTTGATTTCCGACAAGCATTCTTCATCTTTCTTTTCATGATAATCTTTCATTGAATCATCTAACCAACGTCTTTTCAATTTTTTTATTTCGTAGTGCCTACAAATATCCGAGAGAATGTTTTGGTAAGCACAAGTCGAGTTAAAGTTTCCGTTTTGAATGAAAAATTCGACAGGATCGTAGATGAAGAAAAGTCTTTCAGCATTCAGGAGATTTTAGCCTCTCATAATGCTATTAATTCGCGAATATATGACAGGAATAACTTTCACAAGGACAAAATGTTTCAATCTTTTGCATACATGGCAAACACAACAACAGGTGTAGATGTATTGAAGTCTCTGAAAGAAGAAAATGCGCAGTGTGGAAAAATATTTTCTGCTGAAACGTCAATCGACTTAGATAGTCTGATAACAACATACAAAACAGTGTCTACAGAGTTTCGTGCTGAACTTTCCTCATTGGCTTCTGATCTTGAGAAAAAAGGAACTTGTCTAGGTCAAAGTGATTATCCGAAAATGTACTTCGCTGAAGCTGTAGCAGGGAATGTGCTCTATGACATTGTTCAAAATGATTTTCTTGGCAAAGCTCTGGTTAAAATGGCAAAATTGAAACATTGGATAACACATGCCGAGATGACACTTGTCATTAAAATCGACGATGCCAGAGTGCGCTGCCTTAATGGGAAGAACCTGAGAAGCGGAATGGTCGTTAAACCAACCATGGGTGCTACGACATGCTGTCAAAACGTCTATGGTTTACCTGTGATGGACCATTCCTCAGAACCATACCACGCATGGATAAGGGCGGAAAATATTGCCCGGTATCGGGAGTGTATGCGGTGCATTGCCTGGCACATGAATATGGAGTTTCATTGTGCCAACACCTTTCAAAACGCCCTCGCGATTGTTTCGCCCATACCGACGTTTAAAAACACGGCAAAAATCGTGGGTGGAATGTGGCTACATCGCTTATCTTTCATTCTTTACCAAATGTTAGAGCCGACAGATAAGTCAGCCACATTTTACGAAGAAACGTATGGCATGAAGGCGAAGACAATGGCCGTCCCGTCCACAGGCAAGGAGTATAATTTGAATCTAGGCCCAAATGAACAGAATATTGGATTTAATTTGTTTGGAGAATGTCGTGTTCTGTCTTCTACTAGCTTTGCGAAAGACCTGAGCATGCAAGTTTGCAAGCCCAATGCACCGCAAAACATGTTAAGGTTTTACTTTCTGGGCATCTGTGAAGCAATCATCAATTACGGCATAGGTGCGCAAACAAGAGCAATCAAAGTATATGATGCACCTGATGGGGGCAAGCAGCATGTGGAAATTCTATATCCGGGATCATTCTCCCATTTTGAGGATGAGGAGAAAGGTAGAGGTGGTCATTGTCAACGCCAGGAGTATGCTGTCGGAGGACTCCCCAAAGGTTTCATAGGCTATACCGAACGTTTAGTCTACGACACGGAAATAATCAATAACGACGATAATGTCAAAATGAGATTGAGCAAGAAACCTCGTCCGCCAATCGTACCTGCTGCCATTGAAATGAAAAACCGACTTTGGACAGGGACATCAAAAACTACTGCTACTGCCACTGCGTCTTCTACTGCTAGACCCACTTGCGAGATGATAAGAGCAATGGTGTATTACAACGCCTTTCGATATGCAGCAGGAGGATCAAGTCTACCATATTTAGAGAGAACATCTACAAAACTGCATATGAATCCAAATGTGAAAGGCGTCTTTTCTCGGGACAAGAAAGGAAAAGAGATGGGCAAAATTCCTATTACGTCTTTGGGGACGCACATCGATACTTATTGCGAACAGGTTAATACATTGATAGCCTGCTTAGGAGTCAATCCAGGCTACCGATCCGAGCTAGCTTATTTATGCTCTGGGCTTGTAAATGCATCAGTTGTAGATACTGGATCGGCTGGTTGTTATTATGTTACACCTCAGAATGGCTTAGTTAAACTATGCCTTTGGAAAGGCGATCGCTATGATACGGAATGCTTTGAGAAGGCTGTGCTGTCAACCATCGAAGAACCTGTTCGACGAACCCTAAACAAATTACAAAGAGTTCACTTCTTGAAGGCTCGTGATGTGAAGGACTATTGCTATTTCTTTGTTAATGGGTACATATGCGCATATAATCTATGCTTGATAGGACTGATGAGCACCCCAAATGATAGTGAAAGAGAATCCATCTGCTTTTTTGGGAAGCATATTCAAGATGTTCTGGCTCTCGTATACAGTGGAAGCACGAGAAAGATGCCAATTGGTACGAATATTGATAATACTACGAGTTACTATCACATCGAGAGGTACTTACCATTAAAATCGGCAAGGCTTAATCGACCTCATGGCATTTGTCTTCCATTTCCACGTTATCTTTTGCAACAATACGATGACACTAAAAAAAATGCGAAAGTGTTTAAAGGTATGATTGATGCCAGTTACGTTCTAGTGCGTCGCTGCGAAACAAATGCATCAAGGACTAGACATGACCGTATGAAGTCTGTGTTGAGGAATGGCAGCTCGAACAGTAATAAAGCTTATGTATGCGCATTCAAAGACTGTCATGGAAAAGAGTGCGAAGAGAAGTATTTTTTGTGTGCCGATTCTCTTTTCTTTCATATAGAAAGTCTAAGTCACCAAACTGTAAAGCACGATGAAGTGACTCCTGTTACAGCACAGGTCGCGGAACACATGATTGAGTTCATGAAAAAGAGTCTTACTGAGGAACAGAAGCCTATTTTTGAATCCGTACTAAGAGGGGAAAACGTAATCATTTCTGGAGATGGAGGGACTGGTAAATCATATTTCATGCGCAAGTTGCTTAAAGCCATGTATTTAATCCATGACGATTGGAGGATTGACGACAAGGCGTTTTCAAAAACAAAAGTACTAGGCGTATGCACGCAGCAACTACAAGCCCAAAATCTATCCAGCAATTTCTGTACACTGCACCATTTATGCGGAATAAGAGGCATACATTTCCCTTATTTCAAAAATATAGATGATATGAAGACAGACATAAATAAGAGGTTTACGGAAGACCCCGCCTTGGTGCAACGATTCCGAAATTTGGAAGTCCTTTTTGTTGACGAATATGGAATGTTCACTTTGTCGCAAGGTCTTTATCTTCGTACTATGTGGAGGATTGCTAGAGGCATGGAAGACGCTGCATACCTGTCTTCCTTAGGGGCTGATATCCATTCTGATGATGATGATGATGATGATGATGATGATGACGGTGATGATGATAACAATGATGATGATACCAAAGTAATCGCGACTGTAACTGCAACTACAAGTGCTAGTGCTAGTTCTAGTGCTAGTTCTAGTGCAAGTGCTGGTGCAAAGCGTGCTCGTGATAATACTGTCAAGTGTGCTCTTGATGAAGATATAGGCAAAGCGTTCGATCCGCAGATTATTTGTTGTGGCCAAGTACTACAGCTTGATCCAATTGGTAAAGAGAAGCAGAAATGGGCTGAGAATGCACAGCTCAACGACAACGCAATACCAGCATACCTCACTGAGAATTTTCGTAGTTCTACAGACTTGGTATTGCAAGGGCTTACCGCAAAAGCAAAAATTGGCGCCTTTGATATATCGGATGTTGCTTTTATTGCAGATCATTGTGGTGAAGGTGTACGTGCACTACTTGCCTCTAATGATATACAAGAACGCTTCAAAGTTGTCTCTCTATTTTATACCAATGAAGAATTACGAAAAGGTATACAGAGAACAGTTCATGAACTGCGTTTGAAATACCGTAACGTGGATTTTCACAGGGTTTTTGCGTTCCACAAAGTTTTGAAAACTAGTAATGCTGGAGAAGAAGAAGTCATTGTCACAGGTGCTGGTTTATTCACACAGGAGAGTAAAATCAAAATCGAAAACACTTCTTCCCCAGATGACGTTTTCTTTGAATTGAATGATCATCATTCGCTCACTACGCTAGCATGTATTGATCTATGTATTGGCATGCCTGTCGTATTATGTCAGAAGCTGACAAATCAAAGATTGAGACTTGTTAACCCGGATGGCACAGTATCTACCAGAGTAAAAGAAAATATGACCATCGCAAAAAACACGCAGGGTCGCGTGAAACACATTAGTTGTAATGGTTCATTGCTTGAAGACTTTGTTACAATCGAAATTCAACTCATAACAGAAGCTGGGGTTATGCGTCCGTTCTTTCTTGAAACGAAAAGAATGACAACATCTGTTCAGTGCACAGTCGGTCTTCTAAAGTGGTGCACCTTATCACGCGTACAATTTCCTTTAACCAATGGATTGTGCATTTCATGGTGTACGATTCAAGGTATGACATTACCAAACTTATATGTCGATCTTTACAGTAATAATATCCTGTATACATCGAATCATAAGTATGAGGCGTTATGGTATGTTACTCTCAGTCGGGTGAAAACTATACGTGGTATATGTTTACACGGTCTCAGAGGAATCCTAGATTTGTATGATCGAACAAATAGATTCAAACTGATGAATCAGTTCTTTACATGTGTGAACAAAACCTCTTTGGCATTTGAAGCTGCTTTTATTCAAAGAGCTGCTCTTGAAAAGAATGGAAAGAATCAACTTATCCCAAAGGTGTTGCATAAGAATGTATTCTTGCAGCATCAAATCGAGGAAACGTTCGGCTTCGCAGAACAAGAGTTCAAGTCCAAGAACCACATAGACCTCGAAGGTTTAGCAAGATCGAGAGGTGTGCTTGCTCGGTCTATCACGGTGTTGGCGAAAGCCATAGAATCTGCGCTTTTCACGGACGTTGACAAGCAAAAGAGATTTGGTGATGCAATGACTAGAAATTATACTGACGAAATTAGAAAAGCTATTCTGAGCGGTAGGAAGGCATTTGCCATGATCAAGAGCGCTGATCCATACTATCCAGGAGACGTTAACACCATTCTTTTGCGACAGTGGGACAAGGTGCTACATCTATGCACTATTGGAGTAGATATTTTTGACTTCAATTATGATGGTAGCGCAGTTGATCCAACCTCTACCGCTCCCACGCGTTATATTGAAATCTTTCCAGACAAGGTACAGAACGTTTCCTCGGAAGGCGATTCTCCTCTGAATCCCAAATTTGGATATGTGAATGACATAGATCCTAATGTCAAGAGTGGCATCTTGAGAGCAGTGAATGAAGCTATCGCGGTCGCAGAGTTTGACATTTCAAACTCAACGACGAATGCAAATCAAGCTCAGTCGAAGAAAGCTTCTTTGCGAGATCTTCCGGAGAGTGCTAGAAATGAAATTCCCCTGCATTTCAAATATAAAAGGCCAAGATTAGACCCCAGCGTACAAGGCTTACCAAGCGTGTCTGTGTCTGCTCCTCCTTCGGCGGTGGTGGTGGTAATGGAAGTCGCGGATCGAAGCCTTGTCAGCAGTAATAATACGGCTGCGAGCTTCTTTCCAGCTACGACTACCAATGGAGTACATCTCACTTCTGGCCAAGTACCACCGAGCACGGGAATGATAGGAAACACGACCCAGCACCCATGACAGGAGGATGTATATCATCCGAGGGTTAGCTAAAAGTCACGATTCTGAACTTTTATTAGTGTAAATATACTCAATTTAAAGTGCCTAACAATTTACAGACCCCCCGGAATACAGTGGAATACGTACTAAACACATATTCATTAGGCGAAACACATAAATCCCCACAGAAAAGCTCCCACGTCGAGTTACCGGGTTTATCCCGGGGTCCGATACTAACCCTAACCCTAACCCTAACAAAAAAAAAACCCTGAAAACCGAGTAATTGAGATTTGATCCCTAAGGAACGAAATTGCTTCACTTTGTAAAGTGTATTTTTCTTACTTAGAATCTGCTTTATTTTTGAATTGATAACTCGAATTGGCAGAGTTATTCGGTTTTCCATTTCCGCCGTTTGTGCCTCTTTTCTCTGTGCCCTGCTTTGTCTTCCAGCTCATTGAAAATAGTGAAAACCGGCTGAATAACCCTTTCTCTTACATTTAATTACTTTATTTTAACCCTTTGGTATTTTATATTGCCTAGATTCAATCGTTATGGCCCTAGCTTGTCCAGTATGCCGTTTGGCCTTTGGAGACACGAAAAAGGGCCGAATTGATCTGCGCAAACACCTGGATGATTATCATAGGGACTTAGATTTAAACGCTATTAATGCTGATTGGCCAGGGCAGTATCATCGTTGGACGCGCTGCGCGCAATGCGATAGTCACATTTCTGCATGGGGCACGGCCATTACCAATCACGTCAAGAGCTGCATCGGGAGTATTGATCCTGCAACTTCCCGCGGATTAAGATATCGCGAATTCTTTCCGGACTATGATTTTGGTGACGCTGGCAAAAGAGATGCCTATGTCATCGAAAGACCGGGTGAAATCCTTAATCCAATTCCTGGCCCACAAGTGGCCCCCAATCGGAATTTGGTTAATCCGCCCAACCGTGCTCGTCCTGTGGCACAAAACGTTCCGAGAAATGTTCCAAACCGTGAAATAGTGTTGCCAGTTGCAAATGCTGAAATTCCAAACTTTTTAGTGGCTCCTAACCCTAACAACCCTATCCCCATCCCTATACGACGGGGTCAAGGAGGTCAGAGAGCACCTAGGAACCCTGTCAATCGAGTAAATGTTGCTGCAAATGCTGAGAATCAAGTCGAAAATGTTAATGAACCTGCTCGGGGAATGCATGGATTTGATTTCATGTTTCGGGACGAACCAAGTGACGCACAGCTGGAGGAACTCGACCGCATCTCGTCGGACCTAAGTGATGGATGCTTCTACATGCACCATGGACAGAAGATTCATTTCAAAGATCTTGTAGATACCCTTTTGCGTATCCATTTAGATGCTGCCGCGGATGTTTGCCTTCGAAAACTAGCTGTGTACGCCCTGCTTATTCTTCCCGGACTATTTGTTCGACTACAGAGAGTAAAGACCGAGAGCCTGGGCAATGTATTTCGTGAAATGAATGAGAGTGTTTCTCCTGTTCTTGCTGTTCTGATTCGGGCTAGGCAGACTCTCTTGGTCTACCCACGACGCCAATCTCGAGGTGGTGCACACCTGACCAAAGCAAAGGTCGACGACCTACTGAAGGCACAGAGATTGGGATCTCTCATGAGTGCGTTACAATCCGAAGCAGATGGCCAACATGCGGCTACCAAGTCTGTACAGGAATTACGTGAGCTTACGGCAGAGTTCCATCCAGTTGGTGATGAGCACGATGACATTGATGACATCGTCGCCCCTCCTGGTACGGAAGTAGCCAATTTGAGCGCTGAGGATCTTGCGAGGGCAATCACGAAGTTACCGATGGGAAGTGCCGCTGGTGCCTCAGGTTGGACGTTTCATCTCATTCGAATTCTGTATGAAGGTGAAGCCTCAAGGATCGTTGGTGGACATGCTGTAAACGAGAATGTAGGAGTTGGCTTGCTTAAGAGAATGCTTAGTACCATAACGATGGGAACAGTTGACCCTTTTGTACTGCGTAAACTAAACACTTCTCGTTTGCAGTATATCCCTAAAACCTCTGGAGGTGATCGTCCCATAGCTATCGGTGACTCTCTCCTTCGCCTTCTATTGCGTGTCTTGAATGCCAAATACGCACCCGATGTAGGCCGCTTGCTAGAACCTCTCCAGGTTGCAGTAGGCACGTCGGGTGGTTGTGAAGTCATGGCCGCAATGGCGCAAGAGACATTCAGCCTCGATAACTACACTCTGGCCCTTGACCTGCATAGTGCATTTAACCAAGTTTGGCGCCGCGCAATAGCAGAAGGCCTCCGTGAGCATGCACCCTTCCTCTTGCCCATATTCAAGCTACTCTATGGCCGCGCAAGCGAGCTACGAGCCAATGCTAGGGAAGGAAGGGCCATGTTTGTGGGGCTGAGCTCGCGTGGCTGCAAACAAGGTGATCCACTGTCTATGCTTTATTTTGCTGTTGCTATTCATGCCTGGTTGCGCTCTGTGAATGAAATTGTTATTGCTCGCCATGCTGTTGCTGCGCCTGACATTACACCTTCTACTATGGCTTATGCGGATGACATTGCACTTGGTGGTGACCCCACTGTCCTATGTGCTTGCCTCCCCGTTATCACAGATTCCCTTCTGGCCACTACTGGCCTACATGTTACCGTCAATAAGTGCAAACTTCTTGGCGCAGCAGAGTTCGCTCCTCCCGAGGAAGGTCCAGTTATCCCAGTCGTTCACAATGGTGCAGTTCTTGTCGGTGTGCCTATTGGCACTCAAGGTTATCAACGTTCAGAGTCATCCCGTCTACTTACCAAGGCTGCTCGGTGCGCCAGCATAGTTTCAGAATCCCCGTTAGTTTCTTCTCAAGGCAAATTCGCTCTACTGTCGAACTGTGTGAATGCTAAACCGCAGTACCTATGCCGCAACATTCATCCCTCTATTATTGAGGATAGTATTCGTACATTCGACCGTGCTATTGACCGCTCTTTGGAGAGTATCTTGGGGGCCCGTATGGACCCATCTCGTGCCCAGCTCCGTGGACTGCCCTTTAGTCATTCCGGATGCGGCATGCGTCGCTTTCAGGGTTCTGAGAGTATCAATGCTTTCAACTCGCGAAACAAGCTCGTTGCCGCGTTCCTGGGCAGGTTTAACCAGGACGTCCCTGTCATGCAGGGCGTCCTGGACGCCATGTCGGCGCGGGAGCCCGTGCCCTATGTTCATCATGATCCTATGTACCATCCAGTCTCCTCTCTAAGAGAGGAGCACAATATCCTTCTTAAGATGGTACTTAGCAATATTGAACAGGAGGAACATGACGGTCCGGCGAAGGCAGCGTGGCTCAAATCCGGGGTGAATCTGGGTTCTTCGGATACTACTTACTCTGCTAGTGGCAAGTTTCTTCAATGGTCTGGTGGACAGGACATGCGTTGGTACATGACCAACAATGTCTTTGCCAGCGCGCTCCGCCGTCGACTCTGCTTCACCGAAGCAAATTCGCCATTGGCGTGCCCGCACACTGATCTTCACAATCCCCGTGGTTCTCATGTCGACCTCTCTGAGTGCTTTGGTCACCTTCTTGTATGCCGAGTCGGGACACCATTTGCAATCAAGAAGCGTCATGATTGGATCACTGATTCCCTGTTTCATCTCATCAGCAAATGTCTTCCTGACAACGTTCCAGTTCCCATTCCGGCTCATCTACTCGCACGTGAAATCGATGTTGGCAACAGACCCAATGGTACTGTAATCAAATCCGACATCGTCTTCATGGAGAATGCGAATCTACCCAATCAGACCCGTATTGTTATTGACGTCACTGTGGTGGAGCCATTCAACCGTCATGGTGTCGGCCGCGTTGAAGCGGGCGGCGCCGTGGAGGCTGCGGCTATTGCCAAGGTGATCGATTATGCCCCAGTTACCGCACAGGCGAACGTACACTTCGTGCCATTTGCGTTGGACAGCAATGGTCATTTCGGGACGCACGCAACTGCCTTCCTGAATCGACTCAAGCTATCCAACCCAACTATTGGCACATGCATCAAGCACTTCATTCAGGAAGTGTCTCACCACCTGGCTAAGCGAACAGCCATCGCCTCCGAAGCGGGGCGTTCTGCCGCTTACCATGCGGTGTGGCGCTAACTGCATGAAGTGCCCCCCCCCCCCCTCCTTACCCTTGTACCTACGCGTGTAGTCTAGCTCGACTCATCCTTCACAAGATGAATTGACTCACTCACACATGCAAGTACCTATCACATAACATACTCAGTACTCAATTAGTTGCTCAGCTTATTACTTTTAACACAATATAACGAACACCCTAACCCTAAACCTACAGGGTTGGGTGTTTATCCTTAACCCTACCGGCACTTAGACAGGCGGAACTGTACATTTTTTAAGCATCTTTTGCAGATA
>JACCDO012081449.1_pt1 | contig 11500 bp, 11 predicted proteins | sample 7446101 | NCBI WGS metagenome assembly JACCDO01 (sample SAMN15323440, study PRJNA562643) | freshwater metagenome | isolation source: river surface water | place: USA:Blue River Watershed | collected 2017-08-16
ATATAACATACTTTACTTATTTTTGCAAAAACAGTTATGAACTGGTATCTAATTGCTTAGTTCGAGGGAGGTGCGTTGTCGAACCATACAACACAGTTAAAAGAACCTTGCTGAATATCCATCACGGCAGTAATGTCAGTGTGCTGGTTCATTGTGGGCCATGTTTGAAGAACGGTCCAGATGTCCGAGTCATCGAAGGCCTTGCCGGCCAACGCATTGAGGTTGGCGGTGACGGGCGCAAGGCGCTGATCACTTGGCGGCTGGGGCATCGTCAAGTCGTAGTTTGTAATAGCCACGAAGAATGGGCCTTGTCCCGCGATCTGATCCCCCATGTTCCATCTGTGGGCCACTGCCTCGCGTCTGCGAGCCAGCACGGTGCCTTCTGGGTACTTGGTGCCACTTACGATGAAATAAGCGTCATTCACGATTTCGGACTCGCTGAGCATCTTGACTGCATCGTCGTAGTTGTTCGCGTTTTCGAAAGTCCAGCGGGCTTGTTGCTCAGGCGTGCGAACCCCCTTGTGGAGGATGGCTTCGAGCAGGTTGAGCGGAATGCTGCCGCCTTTGCGACGCGCGTCCATGGACCAGCCGAAAGCGTTTGGCTTGACTGCATGGAGAACGCCGACAAAGCCCACCATCGTGGTGGCGGTAAACAGAGGCTGGCCGCCGCGGGTAAAGTGCGCCGTAATGACGAATTGTTTCAGCACATCTTCCAAATTCCAGTCGAGATTGCGCCCGTGGATAATTTTACCGGCAGGGTTGCTTGCGACAAAAGATGTGCAAGCACCTGGGCCATCGTGTTCATAGTCTTGAGGCTCCTCTTCTTCGTTTTCTTGATGGATGTGCAAACTTGTGCTGTATCTATCGGTCTTTTTGTCTCTGATGCAGAGCTTTGGATCAACGGGACCAGTCGAATTCCAGTTATCACAGGTGACTCCGAGATGTTCCATCTGGTAAACAAGGTTAAACATTACGACATCACCTTCGCTGACACCGAGAGCAGTGGCGTATCCCTGCATCTCAGCTCCATAGTCTTTGAAAAATGGCATTAGCCTTTTCGCAACTGCCTCCATTGGCTTTAATAGCCCTTTGGGCAAATTCTCTCGCAAGTAATTGACAAGTTGCCAGCTTTTATTTTTATACGCCGCACCAACTTCGGCCCAGCGCTGATCGGCTGGCAAGTCAAGATTAATGCTAAATTCCTTAGGAAGGGCGGAGGTTTTTGCTTCCGCAGTTTTGCGGAAGTTTGGGTTTTGGATCCATGATCCAGAAACGACTGTAATCAGCAGACAAACGCAAATCCAAGTAGTGACGTGCATGATTTTGCTCTTTTCACTTTACTTTTCTGACTGAACGCTTTCGTTTTTTGAGGCAGACCGACAGTGGTTGTCTCAAACTGCACAAAAGAGATTCTGAACTTAAGTTCATGCCTTTGCAGGTAAGAACATATACTAGCTTTTCTGTGATGGACAATAGCTCAAAAGTAAAATATTCTGTGGGAATACTCGGATTTGGTGCACTAGGACAATACCTATATGATGCAATCATATCAGACCCTACCGTAGCAGGTCGCTTAGAAGTGAAATATGTTTGGAACCGCAGTGTTGCAGCTTTAGAGAGGGTACCGAAAGACTTACGGCTGAATTCTTTAGAAGATGTTATTAATGCTGGAGCAGACATTGTCGTAGAAGTGTGCCATCCAGATGTGACCCGAGATCTTGCCGCGAAGGTCATTCGTGAAACCGGGGCAAACTTTATGGTTGGAAGTCCCACTGCTTTTGCTGATAAAAATGTCGAGGATTCATTGCGCGCTGCAGCAGAGGCTGGAAACGGTCGTGGAAATGGTGGTTTGTATGTTCCTGTCGGCGCATTGTGGGGTGCCGCTGACCTGCAAGCATTGGCAAATAGAAATGGACTCTTAAGCGTCACCATTACTATGAAGAAGCATCCTGCAATGCTTCAGTTGGTTCGTGTACCTGGAAGCAATCTAGAAGATGTGAGGCAGCAACTGGTTGCGAGCGATGACGCTGGCGAGATGCCACTTACTGAAACCTTGCTGTATGAAGGCCCCGTTCGGAACCTATGTGCACAAGCGCCAAACAATGTGAACACTATGGCATGCTGTGCCATGGCCTGCCATACGTTGGGCTTCGACGGAACGGTGGGTCGGTTGGTGGCCGACGCACGGTTGACGACACACGAAATCGAGATCGAAGCTCTGGGCAAGCCGAATCCTGCCACCGGACAGCAATTCCGCATGCGTTTAAGTAGAAGCAGTCCTGCTCCCAAAGGCGCGGTGACCAGCAAGGCGACTTATGGCAGCTTTCTGGAAAGTCTCCTGAAAGCCAGAGGTCGCGGGCTCGGCGTTCATTTCGTGTAACGACGCACGGATCACACCCTCTGATCAGCTTATACTGCGGGTGAGTCCATCTCGGCCTTGTGATGTGTATATATGTATAAAATAAATGTTTCAGCTCAATTTATTAATAAATATTTGGCGTAAATTTAAAAAAACATGGAATCTACTTCAGTTCTTTTTCGAGCAGCTGAATGAACCGTCGGACGTCCTCGAAGCTGTTGTACAGCGGTGTCGGGGCAATGCGCATCACATCGGGCTTGCGCACGTCGCAAATGACACCCTGGGCACTCACGCGTGCATGCACGTCTAGCACCGGCTCTCGGAACACCAACGACAACTGCGCGCCTCTGGCCGCCACCTCCCGCGGTGTGATGATGTCGACCTTGCCCGCCAAGCGCGTGTCCACCAGGGCCTCTAGATATGCCGTGAGGCGCTCAGACTTGGCGCGTAGCTTTGCCATGGTGGCCTGCTTAAACAGTTCGGTACTCGCACGCAGGGTGGCAACGCAGAGCACAGGAGGATTGGACACCATGAAGCTCTGTGCACCTGCGGAAGGCTTGAACACGTGATTCATTTCGAATCGGTCTTCCTTGCGGTGGCCCCACCAGCCGCACAGGCGCTTCAGCTCCGTGTCATGGGCATATCTTTCGTGCACAAAAGCTCCAGCAATGTTTCCTGGACCACTATTCATGTACTTATAGTTGCACCAACAGGCGAAGTCGCAGCCCCAGTCGTGCAGCTGCAAGGGCGCGTTGCCAACGGCGTGCGCCAAGTCGAAGCCGACCTTGCATCCAACTTTATGTGCTGCTGTAGTGATTCGCTTCATGTCGAATAATTGGCCGGTGTAGTATTGGATACCGCCAAACAAGACCACTGCGATCTGATCTCCTTCGGCTGCGAGCTTAGCCTCGATATCTTCTGTTCGAATTGTGGTCTCGCCTTCCCTTGGCCATATTTCCCAAATAGCATCTTCATATCCATGGAATGAGCCTTGGCTTTGAAGGGCAAACTTATCACTAGGGAAAGCTTTTCCTTCCATTAGAATTCGATATCGGGTTGGAGTTGGTTTGTAGAATGCTGCTAATAAAAAGTGCAAATTTGCAGTCAAACTATTCATGATTGCAACTTCTACAGGTAATGCACCAACAATTGCAGCCATGTCTTCTCGGCATACTTCGTCTGCTGTCACCCACGGACGCTCGGGATTGACATCAGGAAAATGACCCTCAACACCATGCATCTGCCACTTCGTCAACTCTTGCATAACGTAACTGACAGTGTTTTTAGGTTGCAAGCCAAGGCTATTTCCGCAAAGATATATAGCGTCGCCATGAGTTGCAGGAGGAAAATGAAACTCGTTCCTAAAAGATCGCAATTCATCTTTAGCATCCATTAGTGATGCAAAATCAGCTGAATCCCACGCCACACCAGCTTCACGCGCTAGATCTGCTATAATAGCATGTCCTGGTATAAAGTTCGCGTTAAGAGACATTCTATAAGATTGAGAAAGATTCATCAACTTTTTAATTGTTGCGGGCGATCAAAAACTTGAAATATCTCTCTGCTGAGTTATTGGGGCAAAAAGGTTTGTAGAGCGTAAAGTTTTTTTTATAATATTGGCTGAGATTTTATACCTCTAATTGTTTGATTTGAATAATGAGTGTTATAGCTACAGCAGGGGCTGCATTTTTTTCTGGAGCAGGTACGGATAGTGCTGCAATTGATCCGGCTGCTTCCGGTCGCGCAATACGTTCTTTAAAAGGAGCACTTTGCTCTGAGGATAATGAGCCACCACTTTTGCGTAATTTTATTAATGGTCAATGGGTCACTGCTAAAGCCAATGGAGGTAATAAGGTTGAGGTAAGAGATCCGGCTACAGGAAACATCACGTGCTTCGTAGCAGACAGCGACAAAGATGACGTTCAAGCTGCAGTGTTGGCCGCACATAAAGCAAAGAATGCTTGGGCTGCTACTAGTAATCATGAGCGCGCTGCTCTTCTGCAACGTGTATCTGTAATGCTAAAAGCCCGGCTCGAAGATCTTGCTCTCATGGAGAGTGCCGATGCTGGTAAACCCGTTAGACTTGCCCGCATAATCGATATCCCGCGCTCATCTGAAAACTTTGACTTTTTTGCCAGAATGCTTTTGACTGATAGCCAATCTGCGCATAGCATGGCAGATGCCGTCAATATTACTCAGGTAAGCACACTGTTTATGCAAGCACTGATGACTTGCTATGCTTAGCGATATTAACGTCCTACAATAGCTATCTAATATCTCTCCATCAATACTGTTTTTTTTAAAAAAAAATGCTGTAGCGCTGCCCGGTTGGAGTGGCTGCGCTTATTACTCCTTGGAATTTACCGTTATATCTGCTGACTTGGAAGGTCGCCCCTGCCCTCGCTTGTGGTAATGTTTGTGTTGTGAAAGCGAGCGAGCTTACTCCCCTTACGGCCACAGCCTTGGCAGAAGTTCTTCACGAGTGCGGCTGTCCTCCTGGCGTGTTTAACTTGGTGCGTACATATCGGCTAAACCCAGCCTTGTTATATATTACATACTACTGTCGACCGTCTGCAAACCACAAGTTACCAGTAACTAACGAATGCTCTTCATCTATCATGTTTTTACGTAGATTCATGGCACGGGGGCTTCTGCTGGTGCTCCCTTGACGTCGCATCCGCTGGTGCGCTTGGTTTCCTTCACCGGAGGCACCGTGACCGGACGCTATGTGGCTGCCGCCGCGGCTCCATCCTTTACGAAATTGAGTTTGGTAGGTAAACGCGTGTTGTGTTCGCATGAATATAGAATGTTAAATGTAAGATTTTGAGTTTTTCAACTTGACTAACGTTTGTTATTCCCTTCTCACGGGTCTCAGGAGCTGGGAGGAAAGAACCCCGCAGTGGTGTTCGCCGACTGCGACCTTGCCGCCACGGTAAAAGGGGTGGCAAGGGGCGTGTTTTTGAACAGTGGGCAAGTTTGTTTGTGCTGTCCGCGCATCCTCGTGCAGTCTTCTATCATAGAGCAGTTCACGGCGATGCTTGTGGCTGAAGCGCAAGCCGTCGTGGTGGGGGACCCGTTGGCCCCTACGACAGTGAATGGTCCGGTCATCTCACGGCAACATCAGCAAAAGATTCAAAGCTATGTCGATTTAGCTATTTCAGAAGGTGGCAAAGTTTTATGCGGCGGTGGACCACCCAAAGATTTGAACGAGCGATGCGTCAACGGGTACTACTTCTCTCCGACGGTGATTTCGGGTCTGTCCCACTCTTCGCGGGTGGCACAAGAAGAAATCTTTGGACCTGTATGCACCCTACATAGCTTTGAAACAGAAGAAGAAGCCGTGCGCTTGGCAAATGATGTGGAGTACGGCCTGGCATCGTCCGTCTGGACAGCAGACGGCATGAAGGCCTTGCGCGTCTCACATGCAATACACACGGGCATGGTGTGGGTAAACTGCTGGATGCACCGCGATTTGCGCGTGCCTTTCGGGGGAATCAAACAGAGCGGGTTGGGCCACGAAGGCGGCGTGTTATCCATGGACTTCTATTCCGAACCCAAAAACATTTGCTTGAAGATGACCATGTGAAAACGCAATCTTCTGCGTGAAAACTAGTTTAGAATTTATAATATTTAATAAAAGGAGAGTCTTAAAAGGATATATTGAACAGCACGTGGACGATAAGAGCCTGCAGATCCAGTACCTGCCGACAGAGGGAAGATGAAAGCGGATCAATGACATAACCGGTTATCCCATCGGTAGATGGGTTAGGGTTTTGTGGGGGGCCTCTGACACAATTTCCCACAGTCACATAAACAACACAATTTATTCAACCTCAATATTAGGATATATTCGATGCCCTCCTCTGTACCCACTCTCGTAGACTGGAAGTCCGCCTTAAAAACCGGTATCGCTGCCGGAAAACAAAGAGAAAACGCGACTGAATGGGCCATCGTTGTTTTGAGGTGCAGGAGTGTAGAATATACGGCTCAAAAAACTGTTTCCTGGTCTGTTGTAGATATTTATGAGGGTAAAATGCAAAAAGCTGCACAAGCAAAGTGTGTTGCTCGTTTGAACTCTCCTATCGAGTCTATGGTGAATCCCGCGGAGGTGTACGGAGCGTGTGCCTTGTGCTGTGTCCTCTGCTGCATGATTCCGAACTGTTGTTGCACTGGCAAATTTTATGTCAAGGGGTGTGTTCTTGTTAATGATGGGGAGCATATCTATGCAATCGGCGCTTCTGGATCACGGAACTGCATGATGGATCAATTGGTACGTGACAAGTGTCCATAAGTATGTGCTTGCAACACACACGTCATGACATTTATATATCATATCTCCTATGCGCTAACTTCTTTTCCTGTTCCCCCCAAAGGTTGCCGAGGAAGTCGCCAAAAGCGCCGGATTCATTCAAACTGCTGCCGCAGGAGGCAGCAAGGGCTACGACTGCGAATTCAAATCTGCTGGAGCGGGAGCGCTACATATGCAGATGGGCTATGGTATTGACATGAATCGAAACTAAGCCCCGCTTTGTACACACAAATACAGCACAAGAAAAAGAATATTATGGTTGTTTAGTAGATGGAAATTATCGTTATCTAAAGAAAAAGAGGTATAGTAATTTTAAAGAGGTATGAGAATATAAACGATGCTATTGCTTAAAAATAAAAATAATTAAAGATTTTATGAAATATATTTATTTGATATTTGATAAAAAAAACAAAAGAAAATGTACACACTACAATTGCATTTTGATGCGTGATATACTTATACTAAGGGCGTTGATGTCGGAGAACAGCACACGCGAGGTGTTGTATTTCTTTTCACGTCAACATGTAACGTCAATAACATACCGCGTTTTACAGCCTTTTGTAGCATAACAAGAAATACCAACCTGAACGTTACGTCCTTCAATAAAGCATCCACATGATGTAGAATAAATACACTAACGCCATTCCGCTGTAGGATTCGCGTTGTCCATGGACTTCTATTCCGAACCCAAAAACATTTGCGTGAAGATGACCATGTCGAAAACGCAATCTTCTGCGTGAAAACAAGTTTAGAATTTATAATATTTAATAAAAGGAGAGTCTTGAAAGGATAAATAGAACGAAGGAAGCTGAAATTACTCTACCTACTCGACAGAAGTTTACAAGGAAAAAGAATTGCCTTTTAGCTGCCTACCACACACAGGCAGGAGGTCGCAAATACCTCACTGTACACATATCTTATTTCTTGCTTTTGCGTCCATCAGTACCATACATTGGTACAAGTTATATATACATATATATTAAGGATCGTTGACGCACGTCGGATTGCACATCTCTCCACATTGGTCCATATGGTAGGACGAAGGAGTGCGGTTGAAATAATAGTTTCCGAAGGCCTGATACCAGTTCAGCCCGTCAATGAGAGGGTATTGTGAATTAAAATTGCAATGTGTCCAGCAGGCCGCGGTGAAATACCCTGCAATCGTCTTTGCACGTTCAGGAGCTGTGAGGGCAACCGTCATGTTGAGGTGCCATTCTCGCATGAAAGCGCTTTCCTCAGGCTGCACGGTGGGCAGCGAAGGCACATCAGGCAGCATGTCATGCCATTGCATGACAACTTCGTCTGTTTGACTTTGAACGACAAACACTGGAGTTTGAACGAAGCTGACGGAGTTGTTCGCTATGAGGCAGGGGCCGGGACTCTGTCCCAAGGACGAGTAATGCGCTTTGCAATCTTCATTGACATATGCTTGGTACAGCTCATATGTCGCAGGCCAGGCAGATTCGCGGAAATCTGCCATTGTTCCCTGTCCCGTCCACACCCGCGCGTCGGGCCCCTGATAGAACGTGGCCGGAAAATAGAAGCCTCCGATTGACAATCCTCTAACGCGAGCATTTGGATATCGTTTTGCTACATAATCTAAATTAATCCATACTCCAATGCCACCGGCGCTTGCTCCAGATAGAATGATTTCTTCCGCGTGCTTCATGCCATGTTGATCCATATCATCTAAAATTGCATTGAGAATATGATGCCCAGCAAAAGTTAATCCCCAAGTTTTCTCGGATGGTTCAGTCATTTGACCTGAGTGTAAATCCTGTGAGCAATATGGATCGAATACATGGTTCCAAGAGCAAAAATCTCGATTAATAATACAGTTGTCACTAGCTAAATACCACCACGAGGCGTCATAAGCTTCTGGAAAAAACTTACTTGAGCCCAGAGCGTTTGCTGTTTGCTGCTTGCATCCGTTTTCGTTATCGCATTCTCCTCCGCCGTTCAGATATATAACCCACTTCTTTGATCGCATGTTCTGAAAGTAATAACCTGCGGGGCTTCCATCGAGACAACGCGCATGTGGCGCATGTGTTAAGAGTGTCAATGTGACGTTGGCAGCATGAATAGATACTATCAGCAGCAAAGCTGCGAGTAAAATCAAGTAGGTCATGAATTAAACGCCGACCCTAACCCTAACCCCTACAGACGCTGATCAGCTTGGGGAGACAAAGCCCACAAATCTGGTGATACTTTCCGCACAGTAACAATTCTCCAAGTACCACAGGTTAAATGCCATGTTTGATAAGATTCGATCAACACTTGGATTACAGCCGAAAGCCTTTGGTGGTGGCAAAGGTCATAAGCTTGGAGCCACAATCGATGGCAAACAAATGGGAGTTCAAAAAAGCAGTGATTCGCCACGGATAAGTACCGCAAGTTGCTCACCCACACCTCTTCAAAATGTTGAATCTGAAGCTGAATACGAGGTTAGTTTTACAGGTCCTACATTGGGGCTTACATTTGTTCATCCACAAGACGCTGACGGCAATCCGAATACATCAGCGCATCGTTTGCTGGATGTACATAGCGTCGTCATTGGAAGCGAAGCTCAGGCACTAGGAGTGGAGGCTGGCGATGTCGTTCTATCAGTAAACGGAGTGGCTATTAACACATATGACATGTTCCTTGAACTCGTAAAAACAAATTCCCGTCCCATGTCCGTCCGTCTGAAATGTGCGTATGCGTACAACAACAGCAGCCATAATAGTGTAAAAAGTGTTCATGGTAATCAAAAGACTTCATCGAGCTCGTTAAGTGAAGCACAGCGCACAGCGAGACGTCTAGCCAGCCAACGAGCCGCTGAATTGCGGGAGAACGCTTGGGACAAAAAGGTACAATCCGCATCTGCTATCCGTAAAGAGAAGGAGCAGGGACAGGGCAAAGGAGGCATATTTGCACATCCAGAGGCAGCATCGCGTGGAAATGTTGTACCTGAAACACAACAAGCAGCAGCGCTGGCACGACAGGAGGAGGAACGTCTGGCCCGATTAAATGGCGGCTTCAGCGCATTCAAGCCAATGATGTCTTTCAGTGGCGCAAGTGCCACGGCAGATGTTACCAGCCCATCCCTTATGTTGCAAGCACCTGACGTAGTAGGAACATCTATTGGCGTGCGGACGGTGTTCTCCGGTGCAGCTGATTCTACCAGACCCACGGATGTGGACGAGGTCTTACTGGAGCCCGCTGCAGAGCAACTGGACTTGGCGTTAAGCATGTTGTTGTCCTTAGAAGGGGGAGATGCGTCCGGAAAAAGCAGCGACGCAATCACTGTGTGCGTGGCCACCGTTTGCAAGCTGTTGGGAAATCTCATTACCAGCGGCGGAGACGAAAAGTTCCGCAGCATCCGAATGGGCAACCCCACTGTCGCAAGCAAAGTGTTGAGTGTGCCTGGCGGGCTGGAGCTGCTGCTGGCTTCGGGATTCCAGCAGCAGCAAGCTCCAACGGCAGGCAGTGGTGATAGCAGTCCGGGCGGTGAACCAGTGCTGCGACATTCGTATGATCGTACGGGTGAAGCGTTTGCGCGTTATGTCTCGCATCGATTGTTGTTGCTGCAGCAGCCGTAAGTGCAAGGTTGTATAACTCGAATGTTATTGTCTACAGCGATGGGCTTGGAGCTAGTGGGGGGATGTGGGACTACTAAGTGTCTTCCGGAGCCTACGTTACAGTCGTGGGTCGCATTTCTGTGCTTTTGTACTTGTTATATTCTTATTATAATAATCTAATACATTTTTAATGTAGCTATAGTCTCGATATCCTAGCTACATTATAAATGTATTAGATAGGGCAACAAAGACCCTCAAATATGATATCGGTCCTTCAAATATTTGCTTACCGTGGAGAAAAAAAAGGGAAGGAGGAATCTCCTATAAAATATCACCACATTAAAGACTTTACGAACTAAGACCTTGTTAAATCTTATAAAGGCACAAAATGCTCGAAAGGCGTCGATGGAATAGCTCCATTTCGATTCCAGAACAATCCCACAAGAGTCAAGTCACTCCGGGTACTGGAGTGAATGGAACAGCCCATGTTGCACCTTTAGACATTAGCGCAATAGCTAATACGAGTAATAGCATTCTCCATCAATCAGATTTAGAGTCTAATGAGCATCTAGTTGCGTCAAACCTGGAAAAGCGGACAGAAGACGCCTCTGCCTATCTGGATAGCAGAAAGAGAGCATTGGAACGCCTCGTGCAACGGCGCCGTTCATACATCGAAGAAGATGCTGCGAGAAACGTAGAAGCTCTAAATCAAGACAGGGCTTTCAGATTGCAGTGGAGAGAAGGAATAAAAAATCGGAGGCGTGTTGAACTGCAGGTACGTCGTTTTAAAACAGTTCATTGCTTATTGCTGTTTTTTTATTTTGATTCATTTATCATACTCATTTTTTAATGTTAACCGCGTTTTCTTTTTCTGCCAGGCTACTGTGGATCGAAAAATACTTCAATCTACCGTATACCGTCAACCAGACATCCTACGCGCTCTACAAGAGTCACAAACTAGTTTCGACGTCTTAGAATCGGAAAAGGCTACTTTGTTGAAAGGCGTTGCTGCAGCTAGTGATGTTAGCGTAAAGCGATCAAGATCTGCAGCAGTGACAGACTTGAGGAACCAGTTAGGGGGCCCGATACCCGACGGCGCTGACGACGCTTCCGTTTCTGTGGGCAAGCGGTTCTTGAGGCGTGCTCTGGGAGCAACGTTCGTCGCCTTGGAAGCAAGTTCCACTATAGATGCAAAGGAAGAAGAGCAGTCTTCGTCGGAGGCGAAATCAATGACGAACGCAACAGCGCCTGCCCCAAAATCTGCACCGGTTG
>JACCDO010212476.1_pt1 | contig 11499 bp, 9 predicted proteins | sample 7446101 | NCBI WGS metagenome assembly JACCDO01 (sample SAMN15323440, study PRJNA562643) | freshwater metagenome | isolation source: river surface water | place: USA:Blue River Watershed | collected 2017-08-16
GAAGGGAACTTTAAGTCTCACAAAAAAGTGGAGTGGATTGAATCCGAGTACGCTCAGGACTCTGTCACTTACGCTGGCGATGCCCATGCGGATCTCCCCATTTGGAAAAAAACCGGAAGCGCGATTCTGATCAATCCCAGTGCGACTTTAAAAGCGCGAGCACAGTCGTCTCTCCCTGCTTCGAGCTCGATCGAAGTCATCGAGGATCGTCCAAAAGGATTTGCATGGCTCAAGGTTTTTGCAAAAGCCCTCCGTGTACATCAATGGGCGAAAAACAGCCTGATCTTCGTACCTTGGATCCTCGGACATTACTTCACAGACCGAGACGCACTCCTCTCGTCTTTCATCGCCTTTCTCGCGTTTTCTTTTGTCGCCTCTACTGTTTACGTCGTGAATGATTTACTGGACTTGGAAGCAGATCGAAAACACCACTCGAAGAGAAACCGACCTTTTGCCGCAGGCTCACTCTCCGTTCGTTGGGGCTTTGCCGCAATCCCCGCTCTTCTCAGTGGCGCAGCCCTGCTCACTTGGGCTCTCCCTTCATCGTGGAGTTACGGTTGGCTTCTCGTTGCCTATGGCATTTCAAACCTCGCTTATTCCTTCCGGCTGAAGAAAGTCTATGTCCTCGATGTCGTCCTCCTCGCAGGCTTTTATACGCTGCGGATCTTTGCAGGAGGCCTCGCCACGGACATCCCGATGTCGCCCTGGCTACTTTCGTTCTCCGTCTTTCTTTTCTTCGGGCTCGCGTTGCTGAAACGATTCATTGAGCTCCATAAACTCTCAGGAACCACTACCCAAGTCTCCGGGCGGGGATATCAATCCGTGGACCTGGACTCTGTTTTTGCCCTCGGAATCGGCAGCTCTTTGATCGCGGGGTTGATTCTCGTCCTTTACCTCAACTCTCCCAACGTGGTCGAACTTTACCCTTTTCCTGAGCGACTGTGGTTCGTCACCCCTGTGTTCCTCTACTGGACCAGCCGAATCTGGATGCTCGCGAAACGGGGAGAGCTCGACGATGATCCCGTCAGCTTTGCCATTCAAGACAAAGGAACTTGGTATTCTCTCCTTGCGGGAGCACTCATTTTTTTCGCGGCCCTTGGTTGGAGCTTTTGATGGAACACTTTTCTCAACGAGAGAGCTGGGGGCGGATCCCCAAAACTCAGCAAAAAGAGATTCAACTGGAGTGGAGACAGCAGCCACTCCCCACGCTGCAGAAGAGTTCAGCGGCGAACTCCTTTCTTCCTCACGGCCAAGGCCGAAGCTACGGTGACAGTTGCCTGAACGACCGTCACACCCTTCTCCTCACGGAGCGCCTCAATCGCTGGATTCACTTTGATCGCAGCACAGGAGTCCTTCGCTGCGAAGCAGGTGTCACGCTTTCGGAGATCATTCGCTTTGCGCTGCCTCAAGGGTTTTTTCTCCCCGTTTCTCCGGGCACCCAATTTGTGAGCGTGGGCGGTGCGATCGCAAATGACATTCACGGAAAAAACCATCACAGCGGCGGAAACTTTGGTCACTGGGTCAGGCGCATGGAACTTCTCCGCTCCAGCGGCCAACGCATCGAATGTAGTCCCAACGAAAACCCCGAGTGGTTCTCTGCGACCATCGGTGGACTGGGTTTGACCGGCCTCATCACGTGGGCTGAAATCCAGCTCAAACCCGTGCAGAATCCTTGGATTTCTCAAGAAGTGGTCCGCTACTCGAGTTTGCAGGACTTTTTTCGCATCTCCGAACAATCGGAGAGCGACTATGAGTACACCGTTTCGTGGATCGACTGCCTCGCACGTGGTAAAAACTTAGGCCGAGGGCTTTTCATTCGCGGAAACCACGCGGCTAGCCAGATTTCGCCTACCATCAGTGCTCGCGCCACGCCGTTAATGGGGCGCGCGCTTGCGCGAGTTCCATTCGATGCACCGAGCTTCTCTCTCAATCGATTCACGCTCAAAGCATTCAACACCGCTTACTACTGGAAGCAATTCGCGCAAGTTCAGCGCTCGATCACGCATTATCGTCCGTTTTTCTATCCTTTAGACGCCGTACTTCACTGGAACCGAATCTATGGAAAGCCCGGATTTTATCAATATCAGTGCGTCGTTCCTTATGCCTTCGATCAGGGCGACGCGATCCGAGAAATCTTAGATCGAATTGCTGCTGCAAAAACAGGGTCTTTTCTAGCGGTTTTGAAAACGTTTGGGAACAAACCTTCACTGGGAATGCTGTCATTTCCGCGCCCAGGAGTGACTCTCGCGCTCGACTTCCCCAACACAGGCGGTAAAGTTTTGAAACTCATGGAAAGCCTCGATGAAGTCGTAAGCCGAGTCGGAGGGGCCCTTTATGCAGCAAAAGACGCTCGAATGAGTCCCCAGTTGTTTAGACTTTCCTACCCGCGGTGGAAGGAATTTGAAGACCACTATCGCGACCCTCAGTTTTCTTCGAGCCTCTGGCGGCGACTGACTGAAAACACAAAGTAACAAGGATTTCTGAAATGCAAAAAATCATCATCGTTGGAGCTACTTCCGCTATCGCACAAGAATCAGCCCGAATCTGGGCAGAACGAGGAGACCATTTAGTCCTGGTCGGAAGAAGTGAGTCTAAACTCCAGGCAATCCAAGAAGACCTGCGAGTCAGAACGGCTCACACCGGTGCACTCATCGAAACACTCACCGCTGATTTAGATCTTTTGGGTCATCACCCCGCCCTCCTCCAAAACGCATTCTCCCTGCTCGGTAACCACTGCGACTTGATCCTCGTCGCTCACGGCACCCTCGGTGAGCAAACCCTCGCGCAAAAAAGCTGGGAGGAGACCCAAAAAATCCTTCTCACCAATTTCTTGGGCCCCGTCTCATTACTCACCGAAGCAGCAAACAGACTTGAGAACCAGTCAAGCGGAACTCTTGCCGTCATCAGCTCCGTTGCAGGAGACCGAGGACGCCAATCCAATTATATCTATGGAACAGCCAAGGGTGGACTCAGCATTTTCCTGCAAGGCTTACGCAACCGACTTTTCGCAAAGGGCGTGCATGTTCTGACGATTAAACCGGGCTTTGTGGATACGCCCATGACGGCATCCTTCAAAAAAGGCCTGCTTTGGGCCAAACCAGAGACAGTTGCTCGCGGAATCGTAAGAGCGTGCGACACTCGACGTGACGTCGTGTATCTCCCCTTCTTCTGGCGCTGGATCATGCTGATCATCACGTCGATCCCGGAAGGGATCTTTAAAAAGCTCAAACTCTAGTTCCCGCAGAACTCAGTCACTCAGAATGAAAGCTTGAAGGCGCCCCGCCTGACAGAGGCGTCGCTGCGATTTGAACTGGGGATCTTGATTCAAGCGCGAGTAATAATAACCTTTCCAATTCAACCAAACAGACTGCGCATCCGGATAAGCATCGAGCGAGCCCTCTCTCCACTGGCTCTGAGTGGAATAGGACTCAGTGATGACGACTGCGTCAACCTGGCGAGCATGCTGCAATGCGAGTGGAATGGCGGAATGGAAATCATTTGTGCGAGTGAGCGTCCAGTTGGGGTGGAGAAGGGATAACTCCACTAAGACATCGGGAAAAGTGGGTGCCCACACCGAAAGAGGAGCGGTCGCACCCTGGGCACGCTTTTCATTTTCAATCGCAACCAGGGTTCGCTCGACACACGCTGTCCACTCGGTAAAGTTTTGACGAGTCCACGTTTGGTGTCGATCCATCTCCTGCGCGAGCCAAAGACTGACCCCGCTAAAAAGCACGGCCATTCCCCAAATCAGGCCGTTTTGCAGTTGGAACCAGGACCTCCGCTCTTGAGCTTCAACAGTCTTTGCCACAATCAAAGCGATCCAACACACGAGCGAGAGATGGAGGTAGTGAGTGAACCAAACCTCTGCTTTGAAATGCCAAAGCATGAGCGCGGAAATCACCCAGGTCGCGACAGGTAGGAGATCGACCTTCTCTTGATGGGATACAACCTGAGGCTGTGATCGGAGCCGCTCCAAGGCGCGCACCGAAAGTACGCTCATCGCCACACCGAACGCTCCTACGATGTAACCCCACAGTGGAATAGAAGCAGAGAACAAAACCTCTGGATAGGGAACGGGATTTCCCATGTCCTGAAACAATCCTCTCGTCCAACCTTGCATCGAATCGAGCCACGGGTTGATCGCACTCAGACGCTCAAACTGAATCCTCATCTGTGCCTGAAACGCATCGAGATGGAACAACGCCCAGAGCCCCCAAGGAGTAAGCAAAAGGAGCGTCTCCCCCGCAATCCGCACAAGGCGCTGAGGCGCCCGAAAAATCAGAGCGACGACCACAGAAGGGACAAGGTGGATTGCGTTGAAGTGGAGGTAAGCGGCTGCCGCCAAGATAATCGAAATCGGATCCCCTCCCCACCGAGTGAGGCGCGTCGTGGTCCATTTTCCAAACGAAAGCCCTCCGATCAAAAGAACTCCCAAGAACCCAATGAGCGGCTCAGGCCTGAGAAGTTGAGATGACCAGCGAAGAGTCGGGTGAGACGCAAACAACAGGGCAATTCCCGTCACTGAGAGCAACGGAAGCCGGGAGGATCGATGCAGAAGCCAAAGCAAACTCGCTCCGCTCAGTAGCCAGCCCAGATTTGGCCAGAGCTTGATGGCAAAGGTTCCCCGAATCCCAATGAGATCTCCGAGCCCCGCTAAAATGGGCAAGATGGGCATCGTATTAAAGCTCGCCTCGCCGTAACTCGGAACAAACGGCTGCAAGGAGCGCATGATGAGCCGAGGTGGGAACTCTGTCCAAAAGTCACGACCGGCGATCCAATAGGCCGAATCATCGGGCCAGGGGACAGGAGCGAAAAGCAAAGGGCTTGACCAAGTCAAAAGCAGCCCCAGGAACAGTACACCCAGCGGTAAAAAAAAGGTCCACCCTCTCCACTGCTGACGCTCTTTAGTCATGGTCCCCAGTCTCACCAAATGAGTCTTCAAGAAAACCAGACTTTAAGAAAGTAAAAAGCCCCATCCTCGTCGAGGATGGGGCTACGGAATGATCAATTTCTGATCAGATAAAACTACTGTTTCTCAAACAACATGAACGCGCCCGTGTTGGCGAGGTCGTTCAATGAGTTTCCTTGTGAGTCTGTGGATCGATGGTTGAATACACTTCCGAATAAGACCACCTGATCATTGGACTTCATCGCAATGATCACCACACGTCCTGAATCTCCATACCCCGTGCCATCCACGACAAAGAGACCCGGAATGCTACCGACGGTACTGTAAGTCGACGCCAAGGCATTTAATGACGTGTAAGCGCTCGGAGTGTTACCAAAGTTAGCAAACGCAGGAGACGAAGCACTCCAAGAGCTCCCACTTGCAACTTTAAAAGACAGCCCAGGATTAGTCTGGACGACCGATTGGCTGGACATGGAAATCGACGAAACAGGTACTTCTCCTCCAGAATTCGCGCCTGTAGTCACAACCATCAGCGATTCGGTAGCATTATCTGGAAATTGAATACCAACAAAAGTCTTGTTCGCAAAATCCGCGAGCTGTGCGGCCAAAGAAGTCTTGAACGCAACCATCCCGCCCATGCCCGATGGCAGATCCAAGATAAAGGCACCGGATGGTGTAGCTGCCATCCTCACGGTCGTGGATCCGCTCAACACGCGCTCTCGTACGCCATCGACACACCCGCTTCCGGTCATGGTTTCGGCCCCCGAGCTCGACCCTCCACCCGTGGTATAAGTGAGGGAGGGGGTAGCACTTGCGGTCCCGCTATTGCTGAAACCAAAGTCCGCATGGACCACCGAATTTACATCCGCATCGGTCCGGTAAATACCGAAAATATCTCTGCGAAGAACCCCCGTGTTGATGAACGTGTAATCTCCCGCCACTGAGTCACACGAGGTGTCCTTGAGTAGGCCCACATGAAGCTGCTGGTCTTGCCCCTTGCCTTTGACCATCAATGCGACACCTGGCACTTCAAAAACGTAAAACCCGAAGCCCGCAGGGGGAGCGGCGTCACTGCTGCAAACCGAAGCTCCATCCGCACACGAGGCGGAATCAATTGTGCATTCGCGATAACCATAAGTGGCCTCTGCAGTGCCGCAGGTCGCCTGAATGCTCAGAGTACGATCTACTCCACCCGTACTATTGATGACTTTCCACTCGGCCGAAAGTGTGTCCCCCGCAATGGTCCAGTCCGCGTAATCACCCGTCGTGCCAGAAGTGGCGTAAGTCCGAGACTCACTCTCATCCGCACTATCCTCCGCACATGAGCTGAAAAGTGCAGCTCCGATCAAGGCAACGGATACTCCACTCACCCCACCCCAAAGCGCTACAGTTCGTCGAATCATAAATACCTTCTCCTCTCTCTACGGTGATTTTTTTGTTCCTTTGATTGTGCTCCGCGAATCCCAAAGTGTCTCTTAATTGTTTCGCACTCTTCCCGTATCGGCCTGTGTCAACACAATACCAGAGCGCATTTGTCGACTATAAGTAATTGTAACTTTTAGAGTTTTTTTTGACCCACCCCCTAAAGGGAACCTTTTTCCCACCGATAGATACTGTGTCAGCAGGCAGGGATTGCCGAGGACATTGCACAGAGAAGTGAAGATCACGGAGGACGACAGATGAACGGAATGATCAGGGTCTAAGGACCGCAGTCTGGTCCGCAGCCCAAGAAAAGTAAGGAGAACCTATGGCACTGCGTATCGCCACTAACATTCAGTCGCTCTCAGCTCAAAGAAACCTGAGCGCCAATCACGAGGCCCAGAATCGGGCCCTCGAACGATTGTCGTCGGGATCCCGAATCAACCGCGCGGGGGATGACGCCGCCGGTATGGCCATCAGCGAAAAGTTGAAAAGCAACATTCGCTCGATGAAACAAGCCACCCGTAACGCCAACGACGGCGTGGCTCTGATCCAGACCGCAGAAGGATCGATGAACGAGATCAGTAACATTCTGGTCCGTCTCCGCGAACTCTCGGTTCAATCCGCTTCCGACACGATCAGTAACGTCGAAAGAGCCTTCGTCGACAAAGAGGTTCAGAACCTGAAACTCGAAATCGACAGAATCGCAAACAGCACGGAGTTCAACGGACTCCGATTGTTGAACGGCGAGGCAAGTAACTTGGAAATCCAAGTGGGTATTGGGAACGATCCTGACAAAGATCGCTTCGTCTACAACACGGGAGAAAACCAAACTTCGCTCAGTGCTCTTGGCATCGGAGAAGTGTCGACGGTAAGTCGGGAAAACGCCCAGAACAACCTGGAAAAACTCGACTTCGCCATCACGAAGCTCAACGAGAACCGATCGAATCTCGGTGCCCTCCAAAACCGACTCTACTCTTCGATCAATAACATGAACATTTACCGTGAGAACCTCGAAGGCGCTTACAGCCGAATCCGCGATACGGATATGGCTGATGAGACCAGCGAGCTCACCAAGGCCAATATTCTCGCGCAATCCGGCTTGTCCGTGTTGTCGCAGGCCAATCAGAATCCACAGATGGCCCTGAAGCTCCTCGGTTAATCCCGAACGAGCCCAGGTCCATGAGTGGACTGAAGTGGTAGTGATGAAGATACGCACCTGATCGGGGTGGACGTTTCGCGTCGAGAGGACGCTGAGCCCACCTGCCCCGCACAGGGTCTCGTATCTCACCGAGAACGAACCTCTGACTGACGCCAAATGACGCAGAGAATCGGTTGCTTTTGAGGCCCCCCCTCGGGTAAGGGCCTGCCCCATGCAACAGTCCTCTGAATTCGCTCATGGAGTCCGTCGCCCTGGTATCCGCGATGCGGAGTACCGGTATCCTCCATCCAAAAACCCTTATGCCGCGAAACTCGAAACGCTCGGCAAAAGAGTTTATTGGGACAACGAAACAGAAACCTTCCAAGGTCGGTGGCGCGAACAGATGCTGGATCACTCCAGTTTAGTCGCAGCTTCGGCTCAAGACCCATTGCCTCGACGCAAACTCCAGGTCGAAATTGGCTGCAACGGAGGACACGTGTCCTTGGAGTGGGCCGCCCAAAATCCCCACACGGCCTATATTGGGATCGATTGGAAGTTTAAGCAGATTTTTCGAGGCGCCGAAAAAAGCGCCAATCGCTCGATCAACAACCTCCTCTTCTTGCGGGCTAACGCCGAGCGCATCAAGTACCAGTTCGCTCCAGGCGAAATCGATCGGCTTTGTCTCTATTTCCCAGACCCGTGGCCCAAAAAGGGACAACAAAAAAACCGCTTCATTCAAGAGTTCCGCCTCCGTGAAGTTCATCCCCTTCTCACGCCGAAAACGGGCCGCTTTCACATCAAGACCGACCACGCCGGCTACTTTGAGTGGATGGTCCAAGAAATCGAAAAGACCCAGGATCTCTTCAAAGTCATCAGCTTGACTCGAGACCTTCACGCATCTCACCCCAACGCAAAAAGTCTTCAAATTCCCGAAGTAACCCTTTTTGAAAAACTCTTCATCAAAGACGGCCTTCCCATCCACAGCGTGGAATTGGAACCGATCTAAAGCCCCCTACTTTTCGGTTTCTCTCTGCGCTAAAAGCTGAGATTCTGAGAACAGTGCTATGAAAACAACCGGTACCCGCTCCTTGATTCGCATTTTCTTCGTTACACTCGCTCTGAGTCTTCCCTCCGAGGTGAGTTGGGGTACCCACCCTGACCCATTTGGGAATGCTCCATGGGAGCAGCTCGGCACCTCAAACGGGATCAAACTCGCCCGAAAGCTCATGCCCAACTCGGAGCTTTTTGCAGTGCGCGGCGAAACCGTCCTTCCCTCCACACCGGAGCGCGTGGCGAGCGTGATCTGTGACCACACACGCTGGGTGGAATGGACCCGCTCCATGATTGGAGCACAACTTTTAGAACAATCTGCTCCGCAAAATCGAGTCGTCTACCAGTCCTTTGACCTTCCCTTTCCAGTCAGGGATCGAGACGTCGTCTACTCTTTCGAATGGAGACGGAATGGCGACACGATCGAGATCGAAGGGCGAAACGCCACCCCTGTTCAGTCTCCCAAAACCATTGGCGTGCGAATGAACCTCGTGAATGGTCGCTGGTTTTTGAAAGCCACTCCAGAAGGACACACACACCTCATTCTGGAAATTCTCATGGACCCGAGAGGGTCACTCCCCACTTGGTTTGTGAATCTCGTTCAGAAAAACTACCCAGTAGACACGCTGACGGCACTTCGGAAGCAAGCCCAAAAATCAGACATTCAAGAGCTCGCGATTCCGTAAAACCAAACCTACTCAAGGGATGTAACGAACGTTCACAAAGCTCCGCTTGCCCGGTTGAACTCGTACCTCGTGCACCAACGCACGACCGGGCATGCCACCGGGTAGAACCTCGACTCGGTGATCTCCCTCCGGGAGGAAGACCCGCAAAATTTGGAGGTCACGCGGGAGCAAGCTCCAAGAACGCGTATCCGCTTGATCGGCAAGCTGAAGAACGAGGCTCGCTAAATCCCCCAGCGCCTGGTTCTTCGTGAGCTTCGCAACGCCTGCACCTGCCGCTTGCTTAGCCACTAAGCCTCCCACTTTTTTTGCTACAATTCCTGCCGTATTATCACGAAGATTCTGAATAGCGGTCTCTTCGATATCGTGCAGCACAGTCGTACGACCACGGATTTCACCGTCCACTTTTACGTCCGCATAGCGCACGGGATTGAATCGGGCGCGGTACATCGGAACCGAGTGAAAGTCCGGATTGGGTATCTTCACGGGGGAAATCCCGTTTTGATAAATCACAATCAACTCGCCTTCACGCGGAGTCACTTTGAGCGGGCGAAGGGCAGCCTCTTTTTCGGAAGGCGTCAGGGAAAACTCCTTCTCCCAGCGGTCCATTTCGTCGGGCATTCGCAGTTGAAACGCAAGTCGATACAAATCCAACGCAAGCGGACGCCAATTCGGCAGGAGATCGCGGCTAAGCTTGTAGTCCACATAAGCATCGTTGAGCTGCCCCGAGGACTCAAACAGGAGAGCAGCCAAATACCGAGCAAAGGCACTTTGTTGGTACTTTCTCTTCCCTTCATTGACCATAAGGTAGAGCTTGCGATTGACTTTTCTCGCCTCAACAAGCGCACTCTCAGTCTCGTTGAGAAACGCAAAGTTCATGGCCAAATAAGTGTTGATGAGGACTTTCTCAAAGTCCTCTCCCTTATAGGGCTTAGTGGAATCACTCACGAGCAATGTCGACGCTTCCCGCGAAAGACTCGTGTAGTCTTTAATCTCAGCCATCCGGTCCGCCTGAAGAAGCGTTTTAATGCTTGCGGCAAAATCCCCTGCTGTGTGCTGAGTGATCCCCAGGTCCATCAGATAAAGCAGAGCGTCTTTGCCTTCTTCCCCCTGCTTTTCGAGACCCTTTTGAAGATACGCTGAGGCGCGGGAAAAATCCCGCGCCCGAAACGCATCATCAATTTTGCGATCCGACATCCGAGCCGAAACGCACCCAGAAAAGGCAAGTGACACAACCAATAAAAGAAATGCCTGCTGATTCCGGGCTTTCATCGACTAATCGAGCTTAGAGTCCGACACTCTTCTTTTTGAACTTCTTTCGAACTTCTTTTTCTTCGGTGCAATCGATCGTCGATTCCTCGAGGTTTGTCAGATTCATGGTGAGTTTGTAATAAATGAACTTGTCAGGACCCACCTGTTGCACATTGGTCGCAATGGCTCCGCTCATAATGTAGTCTGCGCCCGTCTGCTTTCCGCGTTTCTTAGCGGTAGGTCCTGCAACATTTCCACCTTCCGCGTATTGGTACTCTTCCTCAAGGGTTCCGCGCTCTTCTTTGTTCACAAATCGGACTTTACCGGACTTGATCAAGGCGGTCCGAATTTTGTCCGTCATGGAGACCGTATCGATGTGTTCTTCCGTGCGGTTTTGAACGCGCTCAACGATGACGACGGGAGGCTTGGCAGCTTTCGCGACATAATCGCATGCAACGATTGCACGAATGACCGTATCGGCCATCTGCTGCATGTCCGCTTCATTGAACTTGTCATCCAGCAATTGCACTCGAGTCGGATCATCGTAGGACCCTTGAGTGAACGCTTTTTCGGTGGCACAACCTGCGCCAGTCAAAATCAGGGAAAGTGCAGCAATTGCAGGCAACACGGACTGTGATCTGAAATTCATCGTCGAAGATCTCCTCGAAAGATTATACGAGCCCAAAGTTTCGGCGAGTCATCCTGATTTGGCAAGCGTCACTCATCGCGATACTTGCTCGACTTCAAACGGTCTGCTTAAATCCCATCATGAAATTGACACTTCGCCTGCAGTCTCATCGGATGCCGAAATTTTTAGGTTGGGCAGTGCTCGCCCTCCTGTCATCGCTCCCCGTTCAGGCAAACCCCATCCAAGAGATCTGGTTTGCCACTCGGCCACTCGACTCCCTGCAACTGAAGAAATGGGAACAACACCCCAACCGCCCCAAAGTCAGAGTGTCCCTGGAGGATCCCACTGGATCCGACCTTCGCGACCTAAAATCCATCCACAAAGCAGGCCGTTTAGAGTTAGTTTTGGGACGATACCC
>JACCDO011258587.1_pt1 | contig 11498 bp, 7 predicted proteins | sample 7446101 | NCBI WGS metagenome assembly JACCDO01 (sample SAMN15323440, study PRJNA562643) | freshwater metagenome | isolation source: river surface water | place: USA:Blue River Watershed | collected 2017-08-16
CCTGAAGTACCTGAAGTACCAGCAGGGCCTGTAGGACCAGCAGGACCCGGAGAACCTGTAGCTCCTGAAGTACCTGAAGTACCATTTACACCTGAAAGACCAGATGAACCAGATGTTCCTGAAGTACCATTTGTGCCCTGAGGACCTTGGGGACCAACAGGTCCAGTAGCTCCTGAAGTACCTGAAGTGCCATTTACACCTGAAAGACCAGATGAACCAGATGTTCCTGAGGTTCCCCCAGTACCTTGTGGGCCTTGTGGGCCAGTAGCTCCTGAAGTACCTGAAGTACCATTTACACCTGATAAACCACTTGAACCTGAGGTACCACTTGAACCTGATGAACCTGAGCTTCCTGATGAACCAGAAGAGCCACTTGTTCCTGATGAACCTGAAGAACCAGAAGTACCTGAAGTACCATTAATGCCTGAAGTACCTGAAGTACCTGATGAACCATTTACACCAGATAAACCTGAGGAACCACTTGTTCCACTTGAACCTGATGAACCTGAGCTTCCACTTGTTCCTGAAGAACCTGAAGTTCCATTTGTGCCTGAAGTTCCATTAGTTCCACTTGTTCCACTTGAACCAGATGAACCACTAGTACCTGATGAACCATTTACACCAGATAAACCACTTGAACCTGAAGTACCAGATGAACCAGAACTTCCTGAAGTTCCAGATGAACCTGAAGAACCTGATGTACCTGATGTGCCTGAGGTACCTGATGTAAAAGCAGTAGAAGCTAAAAGTTGTCCTGTACTATTATCTTTAACTACTACAGTATAAGATCCAGTACTATTGGCCGCAGCTAAATTAGCATTAAGAGAACCTGTAAGAGTAAAACTACCACTTACAGTAATATCATAAGCATCCTCACCAGTAAAAGCATCAACAGATTGAGAAACATGCCATGAATTAATGATGTAATTCTGAATTACAGCATCCGAACCAGTTGTAAATATATTTTTTAATACTTTAGCCATTTCTCTAAATAAATCTGTTATTTATAAATATTAATAGAATTATCTATCTATATTAACTAATATTGTAGTGTCTGTAGTTGCTGATGTAGGAAGAGGTTGAGCAAGTTTTCCAACTGCTAAAAGATTTTGAGCTTCATCATATAAACCTACTGTTGTAACATAAGGCGAAAAATAAGAACCAGTCACATTATTTGCTAAAGTTCCATCTGCTCTTTGATAAAAATAACTACCACTTATTTCAATTAAAGAACCACTTACTTGAGCTGAAGGATTTAATGTAGCATTAAATTCACTTTCTCTAATAGTACATTTGTATTGGGTCTCATATATAGTATATGAGCTTGAAAATGATAAAGTTATATTATTATTAATAACATCTGAAGCTGAGGGTAGTACACCAAATCCTCCCCCATATTCTTGAACTCCATAAAATGAAATTCCATAACCTTCATTAGAATAAGAGGCAGAATTAGTGAAAATAATCATACCATGTGGGTAAATAACATTACCTACATTAACTGTAGTCCCATCAACTACTAAATTTCCCTCACCATCATCTACTAAAATTAAAGAATAAGATATAGCATCTTCAACATAAGGTACAGTTAATTTAACTGAGTAAGGTTGAATATAATCTCCAAATAATTTAGAAGGAATAGATATTACCCCAATTTCAGCCCCAGATTGGGTAGGGAAAAATCTATTAGGTAATAAAGTAGATTGTAAGAAATTATCATATAAAGGACTTTCTATAGCTCCTACTAATACATTCCCATTTGGTTCACTCCCTAAAAATAAACTAGCAGTACTAACAATATCCCCAACACTAGCGGATAAGAAATTAGAATAATATAGCTGCTGAATTGAACTATAAATTAAAGTTTGGTTATATTGGGGGAAATCTGCTAAATAAGCAGGTACACTACCTGATAAGCTACTTGTAGTTTGACCTGTTAAAGATGAAGTAACAATGTAACTGCCACTTATACCTAAAAAACGGTTAATACCAACAGCATCATCATTTATAATTTCTCCACTAACACTTCTAGTGTACCCCAAGTAGGCAAATTGCCCACTTGAGGTACCTGGTATGAAAGTAAAACTCTTGTTAACCGTAAACGGTGTAACAATTATATCAGAGGCTAAAAATTGTTTCCAAGCACTCATTCATTAGAAGTCTAGCTTAACGCGGATTAATGCTTCTTTAGTGAAGTCTTTAACTAATGGTCTAGAAAGTTTAGCTACAGCTAACAACTCATTTGCATCATTATATAAACCTACAGTTGTAATATATGTTTGAGGATTATTAATAAATGTTGAGTAAAGTACCTGACCTGTTGAACCTGAGATAAATGATGGGTTAGTTGTATAATTAAATTCAGCGTTCTGTGGTCTTACAAATACAAAGTCTGAAGTTACATTTTCTTGAGAATTAAGTTCAAATGAACCTGCTCCAGAAATAGCATTGTAAATTCTAGTATTATTAAATCCATTAGAAGCAGATACACTATATTGAGAACCACTATATAATAAAGCAATACCTCCACTAGCAGCTGTTAGAGCTAAAGCTTGGGCGTTTAATAAACAAGCACCTAAATCTGGTAAGAACCAACCATATGAACCTGAAGCAGTTTGACCTGCTACAGTTGAACCTGCTGGAGTAGTTGCTACAGCTGAACCATTAGATCCTGAAACAATTTGGTATACTCGAGTACCATTAATATAAGGTACTACTGAAACGTCATTACTATTATCTGTTAAATTAATAGTTGTACTACCACTCTTAATTGCTAAGTTTAAAGAACCTGGGAATAAAGATTGTTTGTAATTAGCTCTTTCAACTGATACAATAAAGAAATCTGATTGAGTTACTGAACCGAATATAAATGAGGCGTTTTCATCTTCTAAAATCAAGTTTCTCCATTGACCATATAGAGTACTTGAAGGAGAATATGCTGGTAAAGAGGCATTATATGGTGTAGAACCAGAACCAAATTTATTAGCGTACCCTAAGTAAAACTGGATAGCAGCTGTACTATCAGTAGAAGCGGTTTGATAAACTGCTAATACATAATCACCTTGTGAACTTGCTTCTTGAGTTGAACTACTAAAAAATGTAGTTAAATCATATGTGTTATTATACCAGCAAGGTGCAGTAACAGAATCAGCTGATACTAAAAAATCTGAAGGGGTAAATCTTTTAAATGACATATCTATTAATTAGATGAAGTTTTAGTAATTGTTACTGGAATTGTAATTCTAGCACCTGAATCTCTACCTACTACTGTTAAAGTAGCTTGTAGGAAGTTATTTGAACCAAATAATGTATTTACAGTAGTTGCTGTCAAGTTAATTGTAGTACCAATTACTGTTTTAGATACATTAGTTCCTACTGTTGTAGTTGAATTAAGAGCAACAGCATCTGGAGTGTTAATACCCACACCATTGAATTGGCTTAAAGTTCTAACATCTGAGATAGTAGCAGTATAACCTGATGATTCGTAAGTTGTATTACCACCTAAGTAGTTTAGAGTTTGAGGTGTAATAGCAAGTGAAGCACCCTGTTTTAGAGTAATTGCCGCATATCCTAGATCAAGTACTGGCATCTTAGAGGTTCCGCGAGGTAGTGTAGTTAACACATACTTCATTTCTTGAGTTACAAGTGGAAATGCCTCTAATAAAGGCATGTTTTCAATTGCTTGACCATAGAAAGCTGAACCTGAAGGGTTAGTTGGATTATAAAGTGTATAATCGATCTCATCATCACTTAATGCAAATTGAGTGATTTGAAATGAGCCATCATTTTTAGCAAGTAACTCTCTACCCTTATCAGTTAGGATAGCGTCTACTGTTACTACTGAGTTATTTAAATATCCCATTGTTTAAATACGTATTTTGTTATAAATATACTAAATTTTTAAATTTTATTGATTACTAGGATTAGTTCCGTAAGTTTGTGTAATGTAAGTTAAATTACTTTTTATAGTAGGACTAGCTGTATCAGTAATTAGGTTACCTTTTCCTACTCCTGATAAAGTAGCTCCGTTAAATAATACAAAAGTACCATCAGTAATAGCTTTCCAAATTAGCATACCATAACCCCCATTACCAAACCCTCCAGAGTTAGTAGGTAATTCATCATATAAATATAAAGTTGGGGTCCCTGTAGGTACTGATGTAGAAATTTCAAATACTCCATTATATAAAACTGGGTTATTATAACTTCCACTAGTTATAACAGAGTAGTTATTTATTGAACCACTATTAAGTGGTACTAAATTTCCTTGAACTGGATTAGGTAAATTTTGATATAAAGTAACAAACCATCTATCACCACTAGCTAAACTATTAGAAACTTCAGTAGTCATAACAGTATTAGCTATGGCACTACCTGTAATATAATATCCTGAGGAGTTTGTAGTAACTCTAGAGGCACTATTAGCAAATGTAAGAGTAGAATTACCTCCGAAACCAGCAGTTATTGTAGTAACATCTGAACTGATCATATAACTGCTAATAGTAGGAACACCAAAATCAGTAGTCATTACTCTAGCAGTATTAGGAATATTAGCTGTTGTAGTATATTGAGTAAACTGAGGTAAAGAATTAGGTACTAAATCTTGAGCCACATTTTCAGCAAAATAATCAGTTAGTGGTGAAATTATACCTACTGAACTAGTAGTATCAACATTCAATATTTGAGATAATTTAACAGCCCCACCTCCAGCAATTTCTGGGTAAGTGCCTCCACCCCAAGCAAACTCATAGATTCCTGTATCGTAGTTGTTTACTGAAGGGTATCCTAAAGTGGTAAGTCCTAAATTATCGTTTTGATAAGTTTGAACAATTTGAGATTGAGAAGTAAGAGGACTGTTAAAATTGTCTGTTGTATTTTTACTACCCCAATATCTTATACCTGAGTATTGGTAAGAAGTATAGTTTGAATCTTGCAAAGCTGCCGGAGCTGCTGTACCTGAGATTAATTGTTGAAAATTAACAGGAACTAATTGATCAGTAGCATAATCTACTTGTTGATACCATTCACTTAATCTATTAGGAATAGCATTGTTTATAATAGCATTATAATCATTTGAATTCCAATTTCCAATATTATTTAAAAATGGATTTAAAATAACAGGCAAGGCTGAACTAGAAAGATAAACAACGGGGTTTGTAGAAACATTAGAAGTTATCTGTGTTTGGGCTGGGTTGAATTCAATTTGCCAAATATTGTTTCCTATTGGATTTATTCCAACAATAGTTCTTGTTATAGTTTGAGTTACTGCTGCCATCTTTTAAGAAACGGTTTGATCATATACTATTGTAAACGTTATTGAATCCCCAGAATTTAAATTTTGTAAAGCTTGAAGAATATTAACACCATTAGCATCGGTTTCATTAATATACATATATTTTAAACCAGCGGGACCATCGGGTGCTATTACTCCTCCTACAGGATACTGCTCAGCCTTCCAGAAGAATTGACCTACCCCAGGATTAGTTAAAGTTGCAGACCCTGTAGAATAATAAAAAAGTGGGGTTGTATCTACTTGTTTAACTGAATTTGCTTCATTTAACTCACCATTCTCAACAACAAATTCTGATCCGCTATATTCACCGTTATAAAACTCATCTTGTGACGAATTTACTACAGTATATGCAGCATAAGGTGTAATTACACTCTCAGACCAGCTTTGAGTTAAACCATAATCATTAGATAAACCATTAGCTATATAGTATGGGTTAGTATCTAATCCATTAAGTTTATTTACTGAACCACCAGCACCACCACTTATAAAGGCCATATCTATAGAACCTGAATAATCGTATATAGATGAGGTAGTTTCTGGTAGGGGGTATTTGTTTCTTTCAAGTAAGTGTTGTTTAACTACTACACCTGAAGCTAGAGATGATCTAGCAGGTATAAAGTCCTTAATCATTTTGAACAATGAATTGTCAAAGTATTTGATTAAGTTTACATACTCAAAGATATTATAGTTATTCTTATATTTTTCAAAATAAGAGTTTCTTAAAGCATCCAAATCAGGATATGATTCAGCTTGGTTAAAACGCTGTCTTGGGTCACCAATAAACTCTCCCATATTAAAGAAACCAAGAGAATCCATAATGTCATCATTGATTTCATTTTGAGGAGAAAAAGCTATCTCAGTATAAGCTAAATTTTCAGTATAAAGACTGCTTGTAATAGACTGCTGTTGGATTGAGCGATATTGAGATAAAGTATTACCAGAAGGTAAATTCATATTTACTACTTGTATCTTATTAGATACAATATTCTGAATACCAGCAGCAGGTTGGTCTAAATAAACAGTTTCTGTATTTGAACTAAATACACTACTGCCTGTAGTAAAATTACTATTAGAGGCAAATGAAGAAGTAGAAACCCAAGATCCTGTTACTTTAGGATGTATTGAAACTGAGCCTGTGTATAATTCACCTCCTAAAGAAGCTCTAAATGCTAATTGGTCTGGGGCTGAATCAAGGTAAGTACCTTCAATTGAATCAGGATTCATAGTGTAATCTTGGAAAACACTAGAACTTAATCCTAATGTATAATATCTTATCTCTTGATATGAACCTGAGAATGTAGTGTAGGTTTTTCCTCCTAAAGAAATACTATTTCCATTAGCGCCAAAATATGAATCTATACCTCCTATCCATTGAGCCCCATTACCTAAATCAGTGTATGAAGCTGAGGCTATAAATCCTATAGTTGAACCATCATCACCATTATAGATGTTATTAGCAGCATATAAAGTAAAGTGATCACTTCCTGTACGAGATACCATTACTGACCACCAATCCCCATTAAAGAAAGGTAAATAAACACTAGCTGAAGAAGTCATTCCATCAGCTGTGAATTTTAAATTAGCATATTGGTAGTAAGGATTAACAGAAGAACCTGAATATGAACCTGAAGTAAATCCTGATCCTGTATATTCTAATATCAGAGCAACATTATTACCAGTGTCTAAAGACCAAAGACTCTGAGAAGGATTAGATACAGCAATATTAACCGCTCCAGTTGAACCTGATGAAGGGAATTTAAATCTAAATTGTAAAGTATTAGGAACATTATCAACAGATCCCCAACTGTTATTTAAAGACCAATCTGTAGTAATAGAAGGATTAGTTCTGGTATCTAATTTATAATTATATCTCTGTTTGTAATAATCCCAATCATTTGACTCATCTTTATCTTTTCCTCCAAACTCAGCAACTCTTAAGATAGTAGAAGGGATACCATAAACTGTAATTAAGTTTTGTAAACCAGTAGTTGTACCTTTTTTCTTTAATAAAAATGGTAAATTATGATATAATCTTTTATAGATAGAATATTCAACATCTTGTAAAGGTACTACTTCATTTGAAGCTGATATTTTGGTATCAATATATTCATATCCTGAAGGGACTGGGTAAGAACCAGTAATATAAGGGAATGGAAAAGTATTCCCATCAGGAGCTACACCTAAGAATGCTTGGTATAAATCTGTTGAAGAAAAACTATTCTGGTAAATTTTTAAACCTAAATCTCTTAAAATATCAGCTACTAAATCTTTAGAAACTCCATAATTTAAACGGTTATCAGCATTAAATTTATTTGTAACATCTTGATAATAAATCCAAATGTTATCAAACATTTCTGCTAACATCTCAATAAACAATTCGTATTGAGCATTAGCAGGATCATCTCTTAAAAACTGTGGTATTGAATTAATTAAACCATTATTATTGTTTTCATCAAAGTTTAAAGCTACTGCACTTTGGGAAATTATAAAAGCTGATCCGGAAGCTGATGTTGTTAAAGTGTTAGTGTAGGGGTATGTAGAATTTGTTTTAGGCCAAGCTGCTGAACTTGATTCATAATATAAGAAGTAATCATAACCGTCAAATGTAGTTATAATTTCATTAATTTTGGCTTGCCAAATATTTAAACTAGAAGTAGAGTAAGAGTTGGGGCTATTAAATGATAAGCTAGCACTGTACTGATACCCTTCAATTAACTGAAGTTTATAGTAAAAATTTTCTAAACGGGTTAATGCTGAAGAAAAATATATAAAATTATTATAATCAGTATAGTCAACATTAATCTCAATTCCTCTTTCAGCTAAAATACTATTAATTTGGTAATTTAAACTAGAAGATGATAAGGCATTGTAAGATGAAGTAGTAGCTAAGGTTGAATAATCTACATAAGTTGTAGAATTATTTATTTCATCCTTTACATTTAAATTTAAATTAGGACCTTTTAAATAAATATTTTCATCAGTTAAGTTAAACGTTTGAATAATATTAATATTATAAGCTACAGAATTGGCTACTTGAGTTACAATCCAACATTCATCTTTTAAATTAAAATTAATTGGGAGGGGTTCATATAGTTTAATTAACACAGTAGGATCTTCTGGGTTAGAAGTATCCAACAACATATTATTAGCTATAGTAAGTTGATTATCTCCAAAATCTAAGAAAAAATCAAAATAAACTCCTATACTATTCTGTATTTGGGTAATAAGTGAATTAGCTCCATTAATTAAATCTACATTAGATATCTGGGTAGTATTTAATCGAATTTCAGTTCTATCAGGACTAATTTGATCAATATATAATCTTTGAAAGTATGAGCTAGAAACTTCATTATTCAAAAAATTATAAACAACATTATACTCACCTTCTTCAAACCCTGCTCCTTCAACATCAATTTCAGGATTTAAGACTACTTGCCCATCAATTATATTATATCCTTTAAAATCAATTTCGTTAGAAAATACAATATTATCATTTAAATCATAAATGAAATATGTAACATAATTTTGTAAAGGATCAAAAGTAGGTTCAACTGTAAAATTAACAATAAGATTACTGTCCTGATTTGAATAGTCTTGGTATTCAAATGTATTAGGATCTATTGAGTTTAATGTTACTGTCTTAGCCATTAACTGATGATGTTATTGAACTTAATAATTGTTGTTGTAAATCTAAATTTTCTTGTCTTAATCCTGTAATTTCGTCAATTAAAGCTTGGATTTCATCATTTACTATATTTGATGCCCCAATGTATTCTTGACTAGTCTTGATAAGATACTCATGAGAGTTGGTTTCTCCAAATTTAGGTATATCAAAAAATAACTGATTGTAATATTCAAAGAATTGGTCTATTGAAGGAAGGACTGATCCTGTAGAAGCAGTAGTGGGTTGTACAAGTTGAGTGAATGAAGTATCAATTACCTTTTGGTATTGATTCTTATCATATACTTGTTTGGTTAGTTTTATTTGTTGACCCATTACCCATTAATAACTTTAAAGTTATAATTACTATCAAATACTAATGTAGTATCATCTACAGTAGTTTTTATCAATATAGTATAATATCTCTCAGGTTGTAAACCATTCATATAAACTGTAAAATAACTACTTGTGGTATCAGCACTTAATTTTGTATAAGTTGAGTCAAAATCTATTACATATTCATTTGTATCTAAATCCTTAATAGCCCAATAAGATGCTGTAGGTAAGTAATAGTTTTTAGTGTAGATAGAAGAAGTTTGGAATACTACTTGAGGGAATTGAGGACGACAATCTACTCTAAATTGTTGAATACTTTGACTGTAGAAAAATCCTTCATTATTAATAATAGAAGCATATAATTGAGGAGTGTTTATAGTTGTAATCTCTGAAGAGGTTATATAAGTAAAATCATTCCATTTAATTTCTAATACTGGAGGGTAAATAGTGTGAGTATCTACTGAGTAGTATTGGAGTACAGGTTGTACAGCTTTAGCCTGATTAAATTCAATTCCTAGATTATAGTTTGCAGGATTATCTTCCCATTTAACTATAAATCCTTCATTTGCAAAAGATCCACTATTCCAACTACTAACAAAATTAGTAACATTTACATTTAAATCCTTATCAGAATGATATGTAAAGGTTTGACTAGCGGAAGGTAAAATATACCAGTTACCCCCACCAACATTTGATCCAGAGTATGAAGCTGTCACATTAGCTGCAAATCCAGAAGTGGCCCACTGGGTTCCACTAGCATAAGTTCTCCATTGCCAACTAGTACCATCAGTAGCAATAGGCTGATCAAGATATTTACCAGTACCCATACCCCAAGAACCAGATACAGCATGAACTTTTAAAGAATAGTCTGTATTAATACTTTGAGCTGTAGCTATAAAACATTTAAAATAAGCATCCCAAACTGAGTTGCTTACATAAGTATTGAATACACTATTGATTTCGCTTTGATCAAACTGAACTAAATATCGTGCTACTTGAGGATTAGTATTAACTGCTAAATTTAAGTTAGATACATCTAAGATCTCATCTAATCCCGTATTCATTTGAGGGAATAGAGAGTATAATGTAGCGTCTTGTTTGGGGAATAATTTATATACTGCCATAATCTTATAATGTTACTACTCTACCTTGAATGTCTGTGTTAGGATATTTTACTTCAAAAATCATAGGATCAAGTGAAGGATAAACTACATTGTTAAGAGTTGCTCCAGTTACATCATAAGCATACTGAGAGTATCCAAGTGCAGTTCCTACTTTATTTGATATAATAATATTTTTAGCAGTTTGAACTCCTTCAACAGCATCTAAAATTGTATATAAATCTCTGTATAATATAGGTTCATTAACCTGCCAATTCTTAATAGCAAAGAAATCTTGTAAAGCTAAAATACATTTAGTTAATACTTCGTTTGAGTTATAGTTTGGAAGTACTATAATATCAAAATTAACTCCGATATTGATAATAAAAGCGTCCTTAATATTGATTGAATCATTTACCATTCTATATTGAGAAAGATAAGTAGATAAGTTTTGTTTAAGAGCTAAAGAAGCATTAGTTAATTTATTATTAACATCAAAAGAAAGAATATATAAATCTAATATAGAAGCAGCAGCCCCAGACTGGACTGATTGGGCTTTAGTAGGTTCAATATAAGCTTTAGAGATAACTCCATATTTAGCAGGTAAAGAAAGTGCTCTTACTAAATAATCATCTTGTGTTACATTACGTAATTGTGTTGCAAAATTAGCTGATGAATTCTGTCTAATCTCCTCAGTTGAATCTCCATCACCACCACCATCAGCTGCTGCTAAGTTGTTAGCTACTAAAGTTCCAAAAATATAATTAGCAGTAGATGCTACAGAATTAGGTAAATTGTTTACAAATACAATATTCCCACTACTAATGTTATTAATTGTGTTAGCAGGTACATTTGCACCTACTCCACCACCTGTTAAATATCTTACAGTTAAAGTAGTATTTGATGGAGCTATACCATAGTTTTTAGTAAACACAAAGTTTGAAGGTGAAAATGCTGTTGTAAGTTTATCAACTTCAAATGGCAGACCTAAACCAACATTGTCTGGATTTGGTAAAATTTCCTCATCAGTATCAGTATTAGTACCAGCACCAAATTGTAATTGAAGAGTGGTACTATTTAGGAAACGAGTTGTAAATCTTCTTTGTAC
>JACCDO012356124.1_pt1 | contig 11498 bp, 10 predicted proteins | sample 7446101 | NCBI WGS metagenome assembly JACCDO01 (sample SAMN15323440, study PRJNA562643) | freshwater metagenome | isolation source: river surface water | place: USA:Blue River Watershed | collected 2017-08-16
AGGGTGTCTTTCGTAAAAAAATTAATATGTTGCTCTGCTAGTGCGCCACGAAATTTCCGCCACCGCATGAGTGAAGTAATAACTGGCACCGTGGGGACACCCAAGATGAGTACCCCTCCTTCATTGAGAAATGTGCGCACCCGAATCAGAAAGGAATGTGGAGAGTAGAGATGCTCAAAAATGTTATTGGCAAAGATGACATCAAAGCGTTCATTCAGGGTAAAATTGGTATCTTCAATATTTCCTTCCCGAATATCTATGCCCTGTGCTTTACCAAATGCGACTTCTTCGGGGTTGATGGAGACACCCACACTTCCTTTACCAAAGTGCACCAAAAATTCACCATAGGAACATCCAATATCAAGCACCCGCTTCGCTCCAAGCTGGTGTGTGTCGACAATGTGTCGAAATGTGTGCGACTGAGCGACTCGTTCGAAGCGCTTTTCCATCCCATGAGCCATATGACAGAGGGTAACATGAAACTGCGACATCCCCAAGCTGGGTAAGTGGACTTTGCGCCATTTTATGAGAGAATCTGGTTATCGTATATATCTATGTCACACCAAGACGTCAAAGAATTCTACAATACCTATATGCCAAACAAATTTGGCGATGACTATGAACACGAACGCTGGTTTCGAGATGAAATTCAGCGTGCTGCGTATCACCTCACCTTGCGTGCGGTAAGCAAGCACGTGCTTTCGGATGATCGACTTGACCCACTTCGCGTCCTGGAGCTTGGGCCTGGGGCAGGGACATGGACTAAGTTTTTGGCTAAACGATTTCCCGATGCCAAGATTGATGTCGTAGATATTTCTCGAGAGATGCTGTCACGCGCAAAACGCGCACTTGCCAAAGAACCTCATGTCACATTTACCGAAGCAGATATATTGGAATGGAAGCCTAAACACACCTATGAGTTCTTTTTTTCCTCGCGCGTACTTGAGTACATTGATGACAAGGAGGCATTCTGCGAGAAACTTGCAGGAATGCTCCATCCAGGAGGGCGAGGTTTCGTGATTACGAAGATGCCACACTACCAGAGAGAGCGATTGCTTGGGCGCAAGGTGAGTGCACTTCATCGTGGGCAAATAGAGCCTGGTCAGCTCATAGCGTTGTTGCGGGACGCGGGATTTATGGATGTCGTGGCGTATCCTGTGACGGTCAGTATTCCATTACTCCATAGTGCAAAATGGAATGCGCGAATCGGACGCTTTTTGGATCAATATCCTCTGGGCCCCATCGGGATGATGCTTTCCGAGTCCTATGGAGTGGTCTTTCGCAAGCCAGATACTACAACATGATAGTCGAATTGCTCGGAATGCCAGGAAGCGGAAAGTCCACCTGGGCGCGCGCGCTTGAAGCCGAGGGTAAGTGGGTGCGTGTACGTATTCAGTCTCGTTTAGAACTATGCTTATATGCTGGGTTATTTCTTATCCGGCATCCAGTCAGTGCATGGAAACAATGGTGCTACCTCTTTCGCTTCCGTGGCGATTCTTCCCTGTGGTACACAAAGTTTATGAACTTGTACGTGATGCATCACGCCAAGTACATGAAGGCAAGTATGATGTCCCATGCTGTGCTAGATCAAGGGCACCTCCAAAATCTCCTTTCCTTGTTCGACGGAGATGTGTCATTGGAGGTGGTCCGTGAATATCTTGCAATACTCCCGCGCCCAGACCTCGTACTCCTGTTTGACACGTCGTCTCATGTTTGTCGCGAACGCGTGGCGTTGCGCACGCATCGACCGAGGCATTCACTGATGAATGATGCCTCGTATGATGCGTGGATGACTGCCAATGAGGCCCGTTTTTTGGCGTTGCGTGAGTTGTTGCCAGTGACCCATCAGAGTGAGGTAGTCGTCATGGGTTGCGAAGAAGCATCTCGCGCACTCGTGCGAAATTTTCGCCCCATTCGTTTTGTGATGCATGTGCGCATGCCCACCGAGAAGGCTCATGGATTACAGATAGCCAAGACACTCGAAGCGCTCCATGAAGCAGGGGAGCATGTGGAATTATGGATTCCAGTACGTCAGAATCCACTCACTCAAAATCTGTTTGAGTATTACCACCTTCGAGGGCGTTTTCCTGTACGCACTCTCTGGTCTGGAGAAGTATTGCGCACCGCATCCACATTTGGCGCTGTGGCGTATTGGATGGATGGGCTATTTTTTGCGCTCCGGGTTTGTGTCGAGAGATTAGACGCTGGCGCAGTATATTACACCAGGAGTCCACTCTTAGCATGGGTATTGAGTTGGAGAGGGTGCCATGTGTATTTTGAAGCCCATAGTTGGCCGGAGAGTAAGGTGCGAGTATTTCGCGCCATGCTTGCTCGTGTGACGCGTATTATTGCCAATTCAGAGGGGACGAAAAAAGTATTCGTAGAACACGGGTTTCCTTCGGTTGTGGTGGTAGAAAACGGAGTTGATGTGGAACATTTTGCTTCATCGCTCACTCCCGCATCTGCGCGACACACATTGGGGATACGCGATGATGAGCGCATAATTTTGTATGCGGGATCATTTGCGCGATGGAAAGGGGTGGCAACACTTTATGTCGCATGGAGTCGCGTGGCATCTCAGTTTCCCCTCACCACCTTATACTTCGTGGGTGGCACTATGGCTGAACTTGCGTCACACAGAGAGTGCAGAGGGATATTCCAAGACACTCGCACGAGAATAGTGCCTCACCAGTCGGTGTCGCAGATACCCTTCTATTTGCGTTCTGCAGATGTGTTGTGTATCCCAAACGAAGCGGTGAGTGAGGAGTCTGTGCGATATACCGCGCCAATCAAATTGTACGAGTATATCGCCTCACGTCGACACATTTTGGCTTCTGATTTGCCCTCTATTCACGCCATTGCCAAAGATGCGGTGACGTATGTTCCAGCTGGCGACGTGGATGCGTGGGGGAAGGCGATAGGGGAGGCACTTGCAGTTGCACCTCACGATACGCTCTTGCCAGCTATACCCATCCCCACATGGAGCGACCGTGCGCGGAAATTATCTCGCATATGTGCGCTCCCACCTGACACGACTGCCGTCGCTGAGTCGGTGTTGTAAGACATGTGAGACTATTATTCTGGGTGCCCGCATCCCACCCATCCTCGCAATGTGGTGTTTCTCTAGGCGCTTGGTGAAGAGCATGAAACGCAAGACACGGACGAGTCAGACTGAGAAATGAAGAATCTTGCTCGAACAATGCCTTGTGTATTAATGTAGCACCATACCGAGCAGAGCACGTGACTCCATTTTACGTAAAAGTGTGTGATTTTCAGAAAAGCCGATTTTTGGTGAATTGAAGAAAATCTTATCATACTTATGTATTTGGCGGTGATGACTTTTGCATAATTGTCCTGAATACTATTGTATATCGCTCACGAGAAACATATTTGCGATAATGTGCTGTATTGTGATAGCATTTACTTCTCTTGCATCCTGCTACTTTTTTATATAAATGGTGTTATGAAAAGTAAGAAAATATGAATAAAACAGACAAAATACTAGTGACGGGTGCAGCGGGATTTATGGGAAGTCACCTTGTTGATGATCTAGAGTCCGCGGGATACGATGTGTATGGCGTGGACGATTTATCGGGTGGCTATTTGCGCAATGTGACCAACAAGGAAAAGTTCACCCAACTGGATCTTCGTGATCGATAAAAAACAGAACAATATATTTCTCAATTAAAGCCCACCATAGTTTTTCATCTTGCCGCAGATGCCACTGAGGGTCGTAGTCACTTCACCCCGTTTAGCGCGCTTGATCGCAACCTTGTTGCATACATGAATCTTCTCATCCCATGTATCAAGAACGGCATGCGCAAAATCATACTCACGAGCTCGATGTCTGTCTACGGGGCACAGCCGGTTCCATTTGTCGAGGACATGCTTACGCTTCCTGAAGATACATATGCCGTCGCAAAAGCATCAATGGAGTCTATTACGCGTATCAACTCAAAGGTGTTTGGCTTTGACTATGTCATTATTCGTCCGCATAACGTTTTTGGTCCGCGACAAAATATCGCTGACCCATATCGCAATGTGCTTGGTATATTCATTAATCGTCTTCTCGCCGGAAAGCATTTTTTCATTTATGGCGACGGGCTCCAAACGCGGGCATTTTCGTACATTACTGACATTGTCCCACCAATGATTAATGCTGCTACTAGTTCGGATGTTGTCGGACATGCTATCAACATTGGCGGAGAACAGGTAGTAACACTCAATGAAATAGCCGATATTGTACTTGATGAATTTTTTGAAGGCAATGTGCCTGATGTGTATCGTCCCGAGTATCTCGCAGAGAGACCACAGGAAGTCAAATATGCCTATTCCGACCACACCAAGGCGCGCAACATGATTGGCTTTGAGCCTAAAACTTCGATTGAGGAGGGTTTGCGCGAAATGCTAAAGTGGGCGCGCGAAATTGGTTACCAGGAATTTGTTTATAGAGATATGGATATTATTTCTGATAATATTCCAAAGACTTGGGAGAAAAGACTCATGTAGCATTTTATCATGCAGACGGAAGGGAACTTTTTTGTTGTGGGACAGCGCATCCATGCGTATCCGCGCACCTTAACGCTTGTTAATGCGTTTTCGAGTGTGTTTTCCGTCCGTGCTACAGAAATAATTAACACCTCTGTGTTCAAACAGTGGAGATTTGTGCGTGAAGTGGTTCGTTTGGGTGAGATTCGAGACACACTGGTTGTGCTCTATCCCGCCGAACACTTACTGTGGGTCACAGTGCTAGCAAAACTATTTTTTAAAGGAAGGGTCATTGTGGATATGTTTATATCATCGTACGACAGCATTGTGAATGATCGTGCGCTCGCGCACCCAAAGAGTATAAAGGGAATTTATTATGCTTTCGCAGATCAGTTATCCTGTTTTTTTGCAGACGTACTCGTGTTTGATACACCAGAGCATGAGAAATATTTTCGTTCGCGAAATTTTATTCGCCAGAAAACAAAAACAGTGGTGATCCCCATTTCACTCGACCTGGAAATGATTCAAGGAATAAAGGCTGGATACCCTCCATCGATTAGGGAACGAAGTGGAGATTATTTCATATTGTTTTTTGGAAATTATATTCCACTGCAAGGAGTAGACTGTATCATGCAGGCGTTTGCAAAATTACCAAATCGTCATGAATATCATCTTGTCATGGTTGGAAATGGACAAACCCGTCCTCAGGCGTTGCGGTTGCGCGATGAGCTTGAGCTTGTTGATGTTGAATTTGTCCCACGATTATCGCATACAGAGGTTTTGGCATTGGCAAAGAAATCCGACCTCGTATTGGGTATCTTTGGAAATACCGAAAAAGCAAAGCGCGTCATTCCAAACAAGTTACTTGAGGCAATGGCATGTGGTGCACCTGTTATCACAGGCAGGAATTCGGCATGCGAAAGATATTTTCATGATCAGGAGGATATATTCTACTGTGAGCTAGGAAATCCAGAAGATCTTGCAAGGGTAATAGTTGAGACACGCACAGACGAAAAAAGGAGGAGAGAGGTAAGTGCTCGCGCACTTAAAATAATCGAAAATGAATTTAGTTTGAAAAGATTGCAAGCCCGAGTTCGTGAGTTGGCGTAGTAAATACTAGAATTTTATGTACTCCTTCACCCACTCTTTTCAAGCAACGAATAGTGCACATGCTTTCTACTGATATTTTAAAATTGCGAATATGGGCAGATGCGTTGCGAGTAGATATACTTTTCTGAGTGAGCTTGAGTAAGACGTTTTGGGTCGCAGTTTTAAGATTGCCCTGGCGATGTGCATGATGTGTAGATGTTCGCTGATACGGTGCCGTGCTTGTTGGTTGAGAGTTCTATCACGTACCTTAAAAATGCAACTTTATCCTGATGTGGTATGTTGTAATAATCAATCCTATGCGAATAAACTTTTTAATCCCACACCTCAAACTATCTGGTGGAATAAGCGTTTCCATGTCTTTTGCGCACGAGCTTTCTCTGCGCGGGCATGATGTATTTGTAGTCGTAGAAAGCAAAAGCCCCACACGATTTATACGTAATTTGATTACAATACATCCACTGCTTCCCTGGGGAACAAGGGTGAAAATTGTTCGAGTAAAAAATTTCTCAGATTTACCTGACAAGGGTGTGTTCATTGCTGACTCATGGCAAGTGGCGAGAAAACTTCACAACATGAATATCAGGGGGCCGAAGTTTCACCATCTTCAGCATGATGAACGGATGCATCATGGTGAACGTGCTATCGTTGAGAGTGTCTATCGACTACCAATGAAAAAGATGGTGAATGCAACATGGATACACAAGGCACTTAAAGAAGAGCTCGGACTTGATGTAGAAATATTGTTTAATTCGATTGATTGCGAGCAATTTCATCCAAACAAAAGAACACGTCTGCCTCACGACAATACAATTCGTATTGCAGTACTTCATCATGATTACGCATGGAAGCGAACCCAGGATGGAGTAGATGTGGTTATGAAGCTGAAGGAAAAATATCCAGAAAAAAATATTAAGTTGATTCTGTTTGGAACGAGAACCAAGCATAATAATTACCCGTGTGATGAGTATCACTACAATGTAGTCGGTGACAAGCTGGCCGAACTGTTTGCTAACTCGGATATTTTTATAGGACCATCACTCGATGATAGTCGTGCAATTATTCACCGATGGGCTATGGCAGCGGGGTGTGCGATTGCTATTTACGATAATGTGAGTGTTGATGATTATGCATTTCATGAAAAAACTGCCATGATTGCAAAAAAGGGAGACGTGAATGATCTCTTCAAGAAAACAGAAATGCTCGTAATTGACGAGGTGTTACGGAAGAAAATCGCCCAACAGGCGCTTGACTATGTACGAAAATTGCCGACATGGGCAGAATTGACAAGTAAACTAGAGAGAATACTTGAAGGCAATGAAAATATAAATTAGTCCGTAGAATAATTGTGATATTATTAGTGTACAAAAATAAGCAATATGAACCAAATTCAAAAATCTATTGTAATCAGTGTATTAATTGCAACTAGTGCATTTTTTGCAGACACCGCATTTGCTATAAATGCCGGGGTATTGGATGTCGAGAAAGATTTGCAACAGAATGCTCACCATGTTGATTCGCCAATCCTTTCTCCGAATGGAGCATTGACAATTGAGTCTTGGGTAAATTTTGAATCACTCCCCACTGCAGGTTCGCATAGAACCATAGTTGGTAAATGGACGACTAGTTGTTGTACTCGTTCGTACGAGTTTTTTGCTTACGAATCATTTGGACAGATTTTTCTTCATGCCGCAATTTCAAGTGACGGATCTGCGGTGCCGGGGAGCTATCTGACGCTAGATAAGCCTTATAATTTTATTCCGGGAACATGGTATCATGTCGCGTTTGTTTTTGAACCAGGTGCTCGGATGGAGTTATATGTAAATGGTATTAGTATTGGAAGTGTTGAATCTGGTGTGCCATTGTCCATATTTGATAACACCGCTGAGTTTCAGGTTGGTGCAGATATTGATGATACGGGAGTAAATAATTTTTTTGATGGACAGCTCGACGATGTGCGATTATGGGGTATCGTTCGGTCTCAAGCAGAGATTAATTTGACGATGAATCAGGAGCTTCTTGGAGATGAAGTTGGGTTGTTGGGCTATTGGAAGTTTAACGGAAATGCAACAGATTCCTCTCCAAATACGCTTCATCTCTCACTGAGAAATGGCCCTACTTTTGTGCCAGAATTGAATCATGCCCCAGTCCTGGAACCAATTGGGAACAAAGTAGTATCTGAAGGTCAGTTGATTACTTTTACGGTTTCCGCATATGATGTTGATGGTGATGCTCTCGCATATTCTGCCACAAATTTGCCAGAAGGTGCCGTATTCGACACTCAGACTGGAGTTTTTTCTTGGGTTCCGTCTTATGATCAAGAAGGAAATTATAATGATGTCGAATTTAGCGTTATTGATGACGGATCTCCGATAGAGCTGGATATTGAATTTATCACGATTACCGTAGGTGATGTGAATCGCGCGCCTCAATTTTTTCCGATTGCACCTCAGTCAATTTTGGAGGAGCACGTTCTGAGTTTTGCGGTGAACGCCATTGATCCCGATAATCATGGGGTGCTAATTTCGAGTCCTAATTTACCCGATGGTGCTACATTCATTGACGGTAATTTTTTGTGGATTCCCACTCTTGAGCAGTCTGGAGACTATGTGGTGACATTTATTTCTATCGATACTGGGATACCGCCTGAAAGCTCAGTCATAAATGTGGTATTGACTGTCGGTGATAACCCAACGCCGATTGAGCAGTCCATAGTTATTGTTGACACTATCACTGCATTTGAATTCACACCAAGTATTGAGAATTCTTATTTGGCTCACATGAAGAAGGTCGAAAAATTTATTCAAGATGGTCGAATTACTCCAGCAGTCAAGCAATTACTCTCGTTGCGTTCCAAAATTGAGTCTGACTATTCGACTGGGCTAATCGGGGAAGGAGTGCGAGATGATCTCATTTCTCGCATTAATACACTGCTTTCGGCTCTTGAAATGTGATACCGTGGTAATGAATTACAAAAATGGGACAGAGTCCCATTTTTGCTACTTCTGAAACAGTGGGAGTGTAATAATAACATATGGAGAAAACTCAACCCTGGGTTTCCGTTGTGATTCCTACTTCTGACCGCCCACAGCTACAAAAGGAAACCCCCATTAAGCACAAAAAAATATTAATCACTGGCGCTAATGGTTTCATTGGTTCCCGGTTGCTGTCTCTCCTCAAACAAGGTGGTTATAATGTTGAAGGGATTAATGAGGAGATTACTGATATAGAAAAGCTAAGACCGCATTTCAAGAATGCGGAGTTGGTGGTGCACTTGGCGGCAAAATTGCAAGAGGGTCAGACTGAGAAAAGACCACTTGATTTTTTTCAGGTAAATGTCATAGGAACGATGAACGTAGTTAAGCTGTGTGTGGAGTATGGATGTAAATTAATAAATACAAGTTCAATCACGACCAAGACTGAATACGGCATCAGTAAGGTGCTATCAGAAAATATGGTTAAATTGTACGCAAATCATCAAGGTCTGCGCGCGGTAACCATTCGACCGTGTGTTATTTACGACGAGAGTACTGGTCGCACTTACCCGTATATCAGCAAACATTATCCTGTAGGTAAAATGGTTAAAGATATAGAAAATATAATTATTAACGATAATTTTGAAAAATATAAAGTTTACTCTACAGGAGGTCTTGGTCAAAAACTCTACTCAGAAAGAATTGATCTCTGGAAGAAGGATATAAAAAGAAAGTTAAAACACCTGCTTCGTCATGCCTAAAGTTTCCGTCGTCATTACGACTCACAACCGACTCGAAATGCTTCGGCGAGCAATTCATTCTGTTTTGAAGCAATCTTTTCAGGATTTAGAAATTATTGTCATAGATGATGGCGATGAGTCAGCGGAGGAGATAGTCAAATCTTTTTCTGATTCCAGAATAAGTTATTTGAGACATGAAATTCCCCATAGAGGGGCACCAATGTCTCGAAATACTGGGATCAAGCTTTCCCGAGGAGAATTTGTTGCATTTCTTGATGACGATGATGAGTGGCTACCTCTAAAACTCGAACAGCAAGTAAAGGCCCTGGATGATAACCCAGAAGCCGGTTTGTGTGTTTGCGGTTTTGAGGCTGTAGGTGAGAATGCTGAGCATTTGCATTTTAATAAATATACAAAAGAAGGATTGATTGAACCATATTACGATGTTTTGAATAAATCATTTGCATGGACAAGCTCTATTCTGGTCAGAAGGAATGTGCTCAATAAAGGTTTTTTATTTGATGAAAGTTTGCTCAAAAATCAGGAGTGGGATTTAACATTGCGCATGGCTAGGGCAAAAATTAAGTTCTATTTCATCAATCAGGTTTTGCTTAAGCTACATATTCATGGCAATCAGCTCGGAGGTGCGAATAATTTAAGGAATAGAATTATCGGTCTCCAGGTTTTTATTCAAAAGTACAATGCCGATTATCAGAAATATCCCGAATTACTCTCTCGCCGCTATGGTGAATTAGCCCTTTTGTATAAGCAAAACAAACAACAAATAAGATCGTTGGTATATTTTGCTAGAGCATTCTTCGTTTGCCCGAGTATTAAATATGTACGTGGATTTGCCTCAGTCTTGGGCGGCGGATTCTTGAGGGGAATATTGAAATAGATTTGATATTAATGTGTTTTGTATCGACATTGCAATTAATGGTATAAAGGTTTAACGTACCACTTTCGAGTTTAGATCAGATATAATATTCTTAAAAGATGAAAATTTCAGAAGTACAAACTCAGGAGCATATTAATAGAATTTGGAAAAAGAAATGGAATGCAGCACGAGATCTAAGCTCGAAAGAAATTTTCAAAAGTCGTATTTTTCCTGTTGCGTTTCCGGTTATTAAAAAATACATCCCAAGTAACACAAAACACTTGCTTGATGTAGGTGCTGGTACGGGAAGATATGGCCTAAAGCTTGCTCAAGATTTTCCAGAGAGTTCTGTTACGATTTCGGACATTTTAGATGAATCCCTCTTTATTCCGCGCAAGGTGGCAGCTGAAATCGGTCTTAAGAATGTGAGATTTGAGAAGGATGATATTCTAGCAAGCTCTTTTCCTGACGACCATTTTGACGTGGTGTTTTCCGACTTAGTGATTCAGCATCTCCCCGATCACCAGAGGGCAATCCAAGAAATACGGAGAATCACGAAGCCTGATGGAAAGATTGTGATTGCTGTAGTTAATTTTTGGAATTTTCACACCTTATATAAATGGTTACTTGAATTGGTGGGGAAAGAATATGAGTATGGATACGAAAAATCATTTTCAAAGTGGGAATTAAAGGCTGCTATGGAAAAGGAGGGTATACGCATTATTGCCACCGACGGATTTTATGTTGGCTATGGAATATTTAGACTACGAACCCATCATAAAATTTTTAATTTTCTGGGACGCATCGTTAATAGACTCTCAAAAATTTTAGACAAATATACTAACAACTTTTTTTCAAGAAATTTTGGGTTTGAAATTGTGATGGTGGGCCAAAAATAAGTAAAATTGTGTTTGCTTTACTGAGTATGTGTTTGTGGTATACTCACAAATATTCTGCATAATTAATACATGGAACAATCACTTCAATCCGCTTATCGCTTTCTTAGGTCATTTCCAATAATTGGGAGTGCGGTAAAGGGTTTGCGTAACTGCTATCATCATCCCATTTTTGAAAAGTACCGATTGCGTCAGCGTGATATTGCCCGTGCCCATGCCGAGCTCACTAATTTTTTTGGTGAGGATTCTTTGGCTCACAGATATCTTGATGAGTTTATTGCTTCGCCCACGTTTCGACAGTCGTACTCGTTTGGGTATTCAGGAGATTTTGATGTTCTGATGTTGCACGCAGTTGCGCGAATGCAAAATCCAGAAGTAGTAATTGAAACAGGAGTTGCGAGTGGTCGTTCTTCTG
>JACCDO011273508.1_pt1 | contig 11497 bp, 15 predicted proteins | sample 7446101 | NCBI WGS metagenome assembly JACCDO01 (sample SAMN15323440, study PRJNA562643) | freshwater metagenome | isolation source: river surface water | place: USA:Blue River Watershed | collected 2017-08-16
ATAATTTTTATATTATTCTTATCATATTTATTTTTTAATAAATATATTATACTAACTGTTATTAATCCAATAGAATAAAATAATACATGAAAATAATATTGTCTACTTATTGTTATAAATAAATAAATTAAAAATGCTAATATCATACAAATAAGTGAAATATACGGTATATTAGATGTTATTTTTTGTTGAATTATTTCAAAAACAATTGGAATAAATGATATTGTAAATAAAAATGTTGCAAATAAAATTAGATAATAATAAATTGTTTTATCAACATAAGCCATATTCTCTAATATTAACATATTTTTTTTTTATAAAAATATTATAAATATTAAAATTTAATTTTTATCATCATAATACTTAATAATATCTTGACTCTCTTCTATAAAAGATTCATTATTATCATTATTGTCATTATTATTGTTATCTATTTCATGTTCTTCATCATTATATTCTTCTGAATAATTACTTATCTTTTCAACATAATCATAACCATTATCATTTGAATAATCAACTGATCTAGATTCTAAATCATCAATATTTACACCTAAAATACATCCTTCTGCAAATTTTGCAACTTTTTGCATAAAAGACATATAATTATATTCATTACTCTTATATTTAATATTCATTTTAAGACCATCATCATATTCAACTTTAATTATATTACAATGAATATCTATACCCATATAATTAATCGTTTGTGTATAGGATAAATCTTTTAATACAAATTCATCTTTAAAAATATTTTTATGATTAACTTTTAATTTTATAGGTTGTTTTGCTTTAAAGTATAATTTATCAGTTGTTTTTTTATATCTTAAATTAGGTAATAACACATTAAAAGAATTAGTGTGTTCATAAGTATCTGAAAAAAAAGCCATTATTATTATTTTAATATCAAATATTAAAATAAGTGAATTATGAATAAATTATAATCAATTTTTTTCAGGATATAATAAACCAGATTTTACAATTATAACATCTTTTAATGGCTTATCTTTGCTATCCGTTTCTAAACTTTCTATATTTTTTATTGTATCAAACCCAGATATAACAATACCAAACACAACATGTTTATTATCTAACCAAGGAGTTTTCTTTAAAGTTATAAAAAATTGTGAATTATTTGTATTAGGACCTGCATTTGCCATTGAAAGCATTCCTGGTTGATTATGTGTTAAATTGAAATTTTCATCTTCAAATTCTTCACCATAAATACTATAACCACCTGTTCCATCACCTCTTGTTATATCACCTCCTTGTAACATAAAATCTTTTATCACTCTATGAAAAGATGTATCTTGATATGATGGTTTATCTTTATTAAATATTCCATTTGAACATAAATATCTAAAATTTTTACATGTTTTTGGAACTTCTTCATCAAATAATTGAAATATTACTCTTTTTGGCGGATCATCACCTATTTTTATATCAAAATAGGGGTTTAAATTAGTATCTTCAAAATTTATTGGTTTTGGAATATTTTCAATGGGTTTATTATTATTTGTAAATTGCTCTTCATTTTTAATAATCTTATCAGACTTTTTAAAAAAATATTTATATGCAAAATATGAACCACCTATTAAAACTACTCCTATAAGTAGCATAATAATAAATTGTTTTGGATTTGACGAAATCATACCTAACATTTTTTATATAAATTATATATAAAAATAGTATTTAAGTATATTTTTATTAAAATTAAATTAAAATTAAATTATACTAAATTAAGATTTTTGAATAATTACTCCATTCTTATAATAATTATAAGTAGGAGTATATCCTTTTTTATCAGTTTTATTAAAAATTTCAATCCTTCCTTTAGGATGTTTTATTGATTCTTCTTTAGCTTCATCTTCTGATAAAAATATAACAATATCTTCCCAGTCAGTATTATCATAAACTAATACATAAATATAATTCATTTGTATAAAATAATATGTATAAAATATCTTTATATCAATTTTTAATTAAAACTCCATCTATTACCACAATTTAAACAATTAATGAATGTTGTCATTGGTTCATCACTACATCTTACTTGTAATTGATAATAAGTACAATTTTTCTCTTTACATCGTCCACATTTATATTCATTTGTACGGATACCAACTGTTCTAGAATAAAGAAAGTCATCATTTGCAGATTGTCTATCAATATATTTTTTCCAATGCTCTTTATTAATCTCTTGAGGACTTAAAAAAGCAATTTGTGATACTTCAAAATCTCCATTATGTAATCTGTTTAAAAAATTTTCATTTTTAATATAAGAATTCTTGTCAAGATTATTGTATAAAGTTATTATTTTATTAACATAAATTCTTTTAAAATATTTATCATCTATACTTTTTTCAATTCCTTTTATTTCAGATTGATTAATAGTATAATTATATATACTATCTTCAATCGCTTTTGATAATTCTAAATCATTTAATAATGAATTAAATTTATTAATACATAATTCTCGTGTCATAATTAATACTATTTATAATATTAACTTTAAAATCTTTATATTAAATAATTCACTTTTTTTTATTTTATTAAGAATTTAAAATTAAGCTACATAAATAATTTTCCAATCCTTAAGATTTTCATAATAATCTTTTATATTAACTATATCAGTGTATATATATTTATTTTTAACATTACATAAATTTAAAAAATTTGCTAAACAAAAAAATTCATTATATGCTAAATGTATTTCATATGCATTTTCTAATATTTTACAATAATCTAATATATTATCTGAACTTTCATTATTCCAATAATCATAAAAGTTAGAATATTTATCATCATGATAGTAATTTATTTTAGGATGATATATTGGTAATTTACTATATATATTTATTTTTTTATAATTATAAGAAGTGTAATCATTTATAAAAATATAATTATTATTATATTTTTTCATTATTTTTTCATAAAATTTATTTTCAAAAATATGATTTCTATTTATTTTTTCATAACTATATCTTAAATAATAATCTAAATTTGCTTTATTGTAATAATTTTTTCCAATATAGTAATGTTTATCATTACTATTATCCAATATCAAATTAATAATATTATTTTTATAATAATCAAAAATATAATGATCTTTATTAATAATTTCATCTTGAATATCAAGAGATAATATTATTATTTTTTTATTATCTAAAAAAATATTACAAGCACTATTATAATAATTATTTTTACAAACTACATATATTTCATCATATATATTTGAATAATATCTTATTATTCCATTTATTTCAAATAAATTACAAATATTTAAATTACTATAAATTAAACATTTATTAATCATAAAATTGTTAAAGATTTTTAATATGCAAATTATACAAATATATCAAAAGATGGTAATATTTATTTAATTTGTTTTATTTATTTTATTTTTTTATTTATTTTTAAAAGATCTCGTATAGTTAATTAATTATTTTCTATATTATATATATATTATGGATATTAAAATAATAATTAATAGTGTTATTATTATCTTCATTCTTCATATTGTAATATTAAATATAAATTATTCTTATACTTTTGGTAAAAAAAAAAATATAGAAAATTTTGATGATAAAAAAGATAATAATAGTATGAATTTTTTAACAAATAATAACGAAAATGATGATTTTAAGAAAAAATTATTAAAATATATTCAAGAAGATGAACCAGTTAAGGAAACAGAATTTGAAAAGAAAAATTTATTAAAAGTAGAAGCATCGAATTCATATTTAAATGATAATAATGTTCCAAATTTTGAATCTAACGTTGCTGATATAAGTAAATTTTATAATGTAAATTATGATAATTTAAATGAAAATGAATTAAAAGAAACATCATTAGAAACACTTAATAAAATAAATAATGTTAAATCCGTTTCTAAAACTGAAAAAGATTGCAATACTACACAATATGTAAGAGAATCAAATGTTGTTCCTGATAACTGGAATTATAAAAATGAAATGCCAATGAATGGTGGATTGATGAACGGTATTGTTGGATTTGATTCATTAGAATCACAATTTGCAATGTTTAACCCAAATAAATTAAATTTAGAATCTGCAAATGACAAAAATTTTAATAATATACCACATGATGATTTAAGAAAACCAATTGTTTATGAAAATTAAGTAAAGAAAAAAATTTATAATTTAGGTGTTTTATATTTTTTTTATAAATATATATTATAAAAAAAATGGCAGTTCCAAATGTACCTGTAAATAAAAGAAATCCATACACAATATGGTATAATTACGCTAATCAAAATCTAAATCAATATAATAGAATCGCTATAAAATATAATATGGCTAGACTATTAGCACCACTTAATATCAATTAAAATTTAATTATTGAATAATTATTGCAATCGGAATATTATTATTAAGTTCTTCATCATTAATACAATATTTTGCGTCTACTATTGGTATTTTTTTTGAATTAATAAGTTGTAATTTATTAGTTGTACTTTGTAAATTATTATTTTCTTCACTATTTGATATTCTACTTGAAGAATAACAAAATAATGGATAAATAAAAATATACATAATTCTAAAAAAAATAAGAATACCTATTAATAATCCAAATATTTTCCATAGATCATCAAAAATATTAGCACTCATTAAAATTTTTTTATTTGATTATTATTTTATATTTTTATTATTATTTTAAATTATTTAATTTTTTATAAATATAATTATAAAAATTAGTTATTTTTTCTACTTAACCAAGGATCATCTGATTCTAATGATTCCATACTATCTACCTTAAAATTATTTAATGTTTCTTCTGACGAAACAACTTCTTCATTGCTGGATGTTGGTTCTTCAGATGATGCAGGTTGATCATTGACAGGGACTTCTTCAGATGGTGATTCTTGAACTTCTTCAGATGGTATTACTTGATCATTAACAGGTACTTCTTCAGATGAATTTCCTTCAGATGAATTCTTTTTCAAGTTATCATAATATAATTTATCAGACTCATCTACAATATTTCTTAATTGTTCAATATTCTTAGAATTTTCTTCATCATTATTTTCAGGAACATTCATTTCATTTTGTGCCTTTAAGATCTCCTTCTTTGCATTCACTTCACGTTTTGCCTTTTCAATACGTTCATTTTTAACTTGTTCATAAAGATCATCTCTATTATTTAAGTTTTCTTTATACTTCTTTACAAGCTCATTTAATTGACCTTCTTGATACTCTTGCTCAGGAACTGATTCACATTCTGGATCCCATGGTAACCAATAACCAACTTGACCAACAAAAACATTAAATGAAGGATCACGTCTTCTTAAAACTTGTGCACGTACTGTTGCTTCCTTATAAGTATCATACACTCCTCTAACCTTTAATCCTCTCATAGATGTTCTATAATCAGATAATTCATAAAACTCTGCATCTAAGCTTTCTGTTTTTGAATATTTCCAATCTTCATACATCTTTTCAACATTATCATAACTAATAGCAGATTCTTTGTTTAACATTTTTTCACGAATATCTTGTACTAATCTTTCTTGATCATTCATAATATAATCTAAAAATTTAGTTGCATAAAATACCTCCTTTTTCTTTAAAAAATTATCAGGTGATACAAATGATAGACAAACATAGTTTTGTCCAGGAATTTTTTGATCTACTTCGAGAAAATCTTCTTTAATTTCTTCAGTCATTTTTAATTATAAATATATTATTAATTTATCTTTAAGTTAATTTTTAATTATTTTTAAAAAAAAAATATCTATTAATAAATATAATGGACATTGATTTTGCTGAAATTTTAGGAAGAGCACTTAAATATTTAATGGAAGGTATTGCAGTTGGTCTTGCATGTTATTTTACTGCAAAATTAAACATGGATCAAATTATTATTATTGCTATTACTGCAGCAGTAACTTTCGCAATTTTAGATATGTATACTCCTCAAGTATCTAGTGCTGCAAGAATGGGTGCAGGAATAGGTATTGGATCACAATTTACAGGAATTAGATTGATAAGATAAATAGAATAGTTATATAAAAAATAAAAATTTATAAGAAATTAAAAATAAAATTTATTTTTAATTTCTACTTTATTATTAGAATGTCTTGTGATCAATCAAGAATTAGTAATATAGAATCATTATTAAACACTAATCCTAATAGTATTTCAAATAGCGACCTAATATATTATTTAAAATGTAATACTAACAATGAAATATTAGACCCAAATAATTTAGATGCTACAGCAGAATATTTAAATAAAATAAATATTAGTTTTGCATATGAAAATATATTTGTAAATACATCTAATTATGGATCTATTGTAACATCAATTATTGGATTATTAATACCATTTTATTATTTTTTCCCAAGGTTTTACAAAATAGGATTTATAGGAACAGTTATTGGTATCATGTCATTTTTTAATTTATATTCTAAAACAAATAATTTATATTCATCATTTTATAGTAATATAGGATTAATATTTATTATTTTTACATTATTAATTTATATTGTATTTTTTATACTTTTAAATAAATTAAATCATTATTCATTATTTTTTATAAGTGCTATAATCTCATTTTTAATTATTAATTATATACTAAGATTTATTTTAACAATACCTACAAAAATAAATAAATGGAATCAATATAATGCATCAATGAATAATAATAATTCAAGTAATTTTACAGAATATAATACATTATTGGAAACAGCATGTTTTCAAGTTATGTCTAGATTTAAAATGAAACTTCCAAGTGGTAATATGTTATACAGTTATTTAACAGTATTTGAAATAGGTGAAAATCCAAATAATACAAAAATAATTGATTTTTTAACAAATATGTTTGGCCCTTTAATTTCTATATTTATATTATGGTTTTTAGGATATTTTTTATCAATATTAAAAGATGAAACGATTGAAGGTACTAAAGAAAAAGTTAGTTTGTTTCCATTAATAGGTATTCATGATGATAGTAAAAAATATTATACTTGTCAAGCAAATTATATATTACCAAAAGAATTAAATGTTGGATTATTAATACATAATCATTTAGACAAATATAATTTCGATGATAATTTATATTTTAAAGTTGAAAAAGCATTAACACGAATTTCAAAAGAATTATTGCAAAAATATAATCCTAAATTTTTTAAATTAGAAAATATTGATGATAATAGTACATTAAAAAAAGAAATAATCGATAACATAAAAGATAATAAAATTTTAAAAGAAATTATAGATTTATTAAAAAGAAATAATATAAATCTATTTGAAATAATAAGCAAAGGAAATAATGATTATATTTCTATAATTAAAGATAAAATTAATGAACAAGAAATACCTTATAAGAGAAAATCAGAAATGTTAGATCTAGTTGATCATATAAGTAATATTTTAAAAATTATTAATGAAAAAGATGATTGGTATGAGGAAGATTCTTTATTAGCAAGAAATGAATTATTATATGATAAAGAAATTAAAGAAGAACAAAAACCAAAATTAAAGGAAATATTAAATGATTATATTAATAAATTTAAGCAAAATTTAGAAATTAAAAATGAAACATTATTTGGTTATCATTATAATATTATTGGATATAAACTATTTGGAGATAAAGTTAGATTAAAAAGTAATGATTGTTTCAGTTTTATTTTAAGATTACTATCTACATGGTTATTATTTGCAAAACCAATCGGTAGTCCATGGATTATTGCAAAGTATATAATGTCATCATCAGATGGATTTAAAAAATTATTAAAGAATTTCAGTGGAACATCAATATTATGGAAATATTTTAGTATGGGATTAGATCGATCATATTTTGAAGAAGTTTATAAAACAGTTAAAAATAATAATGAAAATAGTATATTTAAAAATCCAGCATTAATATTTTCTAAAGGATGGAAATTATTATTAACTATTTTGTTATTTATTTTATTAGTAATGATATTCTATTTTTATAATTCAACAGTATTTGGTTTAACATCTTCACCATCATGGTATAATATTTTGTATCAAATACTTTTTATTATTAATATTGGATGGAATATATATAAATATAATGATACTAATATAGAACCAAAAGATAGATTAATTGATTTATTATCATTTAATAGAAATTTTTTAATCGGATTAATTATTGTAGTTATTTTAATTTTTATTATAATGCTTATTATTGGAAAATAAAAATAAATAATCTAAATTATTTTATAAAAAAAATATATAGTATATATTTAGATTATGTCTAATCCAATTAATGTTGATAAGACACCTAATTTACCAATTATAGGTTATTATAATGAAAGTAGTAAAGCAAGTGATAATGATCCAACAAATCCAAATTTTTATACATATAGTACACTGAGTAGTAATCTAGGAAAAAGTTGTAGTATTGATGATAATTCAAAAGGAATATATAAATCAACTGATCCTTCTATAATAAATTATTTACCAAAAGATAATAGTGGTAATTATAGTTATGGAGATTTAAATATACCCTTCTATTTAGCTAAAACAGGTGTGTTAACTGATTCATTAAAAAAAAAAGTTGTTGAATCATGTGTAGATAATAGAGAAGGTTTAACAAATCAAATTCAATATTTAACATGTCAATTAGAAAATGTAAGAAATAGAGTTTATAATTCAGATAATTTTAAATTAATGGATGGAAATACAAGTATACAAAGCATATTTGAAAAATTTAGTAATTTAAAAATATTTTTAATAATTATTTTTTTAGTAACAATGTATCTAGTAATTAGTGGATTTTTTGGATCAATGGATTTAGCGTCAAATATTTTTTCAATTATTGAAAAAAATAGTGAATTTAGTTATAGTTATTGGATTGGATTATTAATAGGATTAGCAGTACCCGTTATAATTTTATGTATTGTATATACAAAAATTGTTTGTAAAAATTTACAAGATTTAGAAAAATATGAAATTTACAATGAAGCTGTACCAAATGAGGATAATCCATATGGTGTACCTACACCAATTGATTCAGATTTAAAAAAATTTGATATTTTAACCTTAGTATTATTTATTTTATTAATATATGCATTTGTTGCTGTACTATTCACAATAAAAAAATCATCAATGAGTAAATTGTTATATACATCAATTGTTGGAATAATATTATTTATAATTTCGATTTTTATTTATGTAATGTATGCTTATATTCCATTTTTTAATACAACTGATAATAATTTAATGATGAAAAATGAAACAAGACCTCTTAGACTATTTATTGATAATCAAGATGATGTTTCTAATATAAGTACTAATCAAAATGAAGATGGTAAAGTTCGTAAAACATTTTTTATAACATTTATCATAATATTTATATTAGCTTGTATATTTTTCATTATAAAAAGTTCAAATAGTTTTTTTAGCGGCTTTTTTGCGTCATATGCAATATTAATATTACCAATACTATGGGTATTTAATTTTTGTCTAGCACTAAGATATTTTTATGTATATCCTATAATACTAATTGTTTTTAGATTTATTCGATATATACTTAATGCAATACTTTACGTAATATCTGAGAAAAATAGTTCAATAAAAGATTCATTTTCGGATGATTTAGTTTATCAATTAGAAAATTTTAAAAATTATTCACCTTCTTGGGGCTTATTAGGTGTAGATGAATTGAAATTATTATTAAATGCATTAGGTTATGAAAATGATTTTTCAAAAATAATTATTTCAGAAAATGATGAAAGTAAAAATATTTCAGAAAATAGATTTGTTTCATCTGGATTATTAGGATTTATTTTTCAAATGATTGGTAATAAAGAAAATACTAATATGAATGGAATTATATATAGTGTTATTATAATGGCAATAACAATATTAATAACTATAATTATATTATATGGAGTAGCAAAAATAAAATAATTAAAAATTTTTTACTAAAATAAATAATAAATAATAAATATTTTAAAATATTTATTATAAAAAAATATAATCTTAAATTATATAATGACTTGTTATTTAATTACAATAATAATAATTTTATTAATAATATGTTCTTTTATGTATTTGTATAAAAAATATAATATTGAAAAATTTGAAACGTACTCTTATGGTCCTTTTAACTATATGGATAGTGGTGCAGATCCATTAACATTTTATAAATATCCTATTTATAGAAATCCATATATGTACCCTTATAAATTTTATAGTAGTTATCCATACCCTTACATGACATACTACCCAACTAATATCTAAGATGATTTTCAACTTTAAACTCTTCTATAAAAAAATTCATATTATTATGAATAGTATTAAAATCAATATTATTACTAAACATATTATCAACCTCAAAAAGTAACATATTTAAATATTCTAATTCAATATTTTCTAAATTATATTCGGACCAATTTAATATGTACATATTATTATCATAATTATATAAATCAATAATATCATAAATATAATTAATAATATCTTTTTTAACTAATTTTGGAAATTCTAATAACTTATAACGTTTTACAATATTATGATCTTTAAAAGGAATAGATTCAATATTATCAGACTGTAATATAATTATATTATTTGTTTGCGGTAAATGTAATATTTTCTCTTCTTCGTAATGATTAAAAATACGACCATTGCCTATTAAAAAATCATTTACATATAATAAAGTATTCTCTTCAGATAAATAAGGAGATTTTAAAATAAAATTATCAAAATTATACTCTTTAAATTCATAATTATTTAAAACACACATATATTTGCAAAAATCACGTTTTATTTTATTTTTTTCACCATTTAAAATCATTGGATAATTATTTTTATTTTTAAATAAACTATTTATTTCCTGATAAATATTATATTTTTTCAAAAATGAACCATTATGTATTTTTTTTAAACTTAAAATTAAGTTAAAATTTAGACAAAGTAATAATATTTTAAACAACATTTTTATATATTACTTAAATCTTATCTTTAAATTAAAAAAATAATAACATTTTATTTATAATTTCTTAAAATTTTATATTTAATTGTTTTTCATTTAACCAATTTGCTAATTCTAAATTTCCATTAGTATTAGCATTATTAAATGCTTCTTCAAATATAGAAATATCAAGAGCTGGTTTTATTTCATATAATAATTTTACCAATTCTAAATTATTATTATCACATGCTGAAAAAAATTCTTCCTTGTATACATAAAAATTAATATTTGGATTTATATTACATAATAATTTTACCAATTCTAAATTATCATTATTACATGATTCTATAAATGCTTCTTCAAATTTGTCTTCTTCAAATTCAATAACATTTTTAATTAATTTTAATTCTTCATATAATTTTTTTACAGATTCAACATCTCCTTCTCTACAACTATCATAAAATTGTTCATATAAATTATCATTATCCATTTTTAAATATTTATTTTGAAAAGTAGTAATTATTAATCATTATTATTAAACATAATTTTAATAATATTGTAATCAATTTTTAATTTCTTAAATTAATTTTATAAA
>JACCDO011276714.1_pt1 | contig 11497 bp, 9 predicted proteins | sample 7446101 | NCBI WGS metagenome assembly JACCDO01 (sample SAMN15323440, study PRJNA562643) | freshwater metagenome | isolation source: river surface water | place: USA:Blue River Watershed | collected 2017-08-16
CCATGACCGTCCATTCTCCCATGGCGAAGAGGCTTTTGAGTACCTCCACAACATCATTACTAAGCACGGAGCTTCCGTTGTTGTACTCGACTCAATCGCTGCCCTTCAATCGAAGAAGCGTATGATTGAAGGTAAAAACAACATCGGCGACCACGCCCTTATGATGGCACTTTCTTACCCTAAGCTTCAGCGCGACGTTGCGGTGCATAAAACCATCTTATTCGCCATGAACCAAATTCGTACGAATATCGGCGTTATGTTTGGTGACAACACCACAACGACCGGCGGTAACGCACCTAAATTCTACTCATCCGTCCGAGTTAAAGTTGTTAAAAAACAAATCCAAAAGGGACCGAAGGGAGAAGAAGTAGGATTTATCGTAAGTTACACCCCAACCAAGAACCGCACTGGCTTTAAGCGTGGTGGATTCGACGTTGTTGTTAACCGAGGATTTATTCCTAAATTGGCTGAAACTGCTGCTTTGTGGGCAAAAACTTTCGACCAATGCGGATTAATCGACGAGGAAGCTAAAACCGTAGCTGGCGTACCTTACGCCGGACGCGGGACGGAGAAAGACTTGGCTATGGCGCTAAAAGACAAAGAGTACCTTGTATTTGAAGCCGTAAACGAGTGGTTTAATAACCAAGAACTTTCGTCTGGCGAAGATTTTACCGCTGACGCTGAAGATGATGATGGTGATGAAGCTGGCGAAGCCGAAGTTGTTGCTGTTGAAGAATCTGACGACGCGGCTTAATTAGAACTAGACATAGGTCCATGGAAGGACCTTCTTTTTTCAAACTTATAAACATAATCTAAAAAACAAAACTCGAAAATAACAGTAAGGTATCAAAATGACTAATAAACCTCTAAAAATTCTTCTATCGGCGGATATTCATGTTGAGCACTCGCTTAAACACGATAACGAACTTGGGGTTAGACAATCGAGCCTTACGCTTAAAGTAATCGGTGATATTATCGACCGAGAAAAGCCTGACGTATTCGTCGTGGCTGGTGATTTATTTGACAATTTTGGACAATTAGAAAGTAGCGTAGCCGTCGAAATTAAAAAATTCTTCGTGGGTCTCGCTAAAAAAGGAATTAAAATCATTCTCGATGTTGGTAACCACGAGTGGCCTGATGTCGAAGACCAATATTTCGGCAAAAGCATAGTAACAGCCTTATTCTCCGGCCTTGAGGATTTCGGCATTTTCGTGGCTGACGAGAAGGCTAAATTCATCGATATCGGAAATGGCTATAACGTACTAGCTATGCCATACAGAGAGAGATTTGAGCATTTCGAGAGAGACTGCTTATCGGTTATCATTGATGCTCTAGAAAGCGGTGTGGCGTCTCTTACAACACCTAAAACCGTGACCATTTGGCACGTAGGCCTTCCGTTCCAGGGATTTGATAGGGGAGACGAGGATGAGAATGCTTGGATTACCAAAGACCATGAAGCGGTTAAAATTTTATTAGATTTGTCTATTAATAAAACTATTTATTGCGGACATTATCATAAACCAGACGATATTAGCTTCGGCGATTCTGGGCGGTTCGTTTACATCGGCAGCCCAGCCACAAGAAGTAGGTCGGAGAGCGAGCAAGATAAACGCGTGCTGGTTCTTACTAATGACGGACCGAGTTGGTCGGAGAGGGCGGTATCAACCGGACTTTTCTTGGATAAAGTCGTTACATCCGTCGAGTCAGCCAAGTCTCATATCGCTAATATGGTTGAGAAATTTGGTCAAGAGGTGATTCAAACGATTAAAGTCCATGTCAATTTAGGCGACGAAGCATCGATTGATGATTATAATATCGCAAGAACGGCAGCTGGGGCTGTTGGTGGTGACATCCAGATTATTAGGCCAAGGATTGTTAAAAAAGGTAAGGCTGAGGAATTAATCGAAAAAATGCGTCAGGATGAGACGTACACACGAGAGAGGATGGAGATTGATGTTTCGAAAATGGCACTTAGAGAACATTTTAAGAATAAGTTCTTCAAGTCACTATCCGAATCCGACGTCGTTTTCATGGAAGAAAAGATTGGCCATGAATCTTGGTTTATTGCTAGGAAAAATAATTCCGAGAGAGAAAAGATATTAAAAATAGCTAAGGATAACAATCTTAGCGCTTTAGTCGATACCTTACCGTTATCAGACGATGCTGCGTGGGCATCAGTTTCTAGATTTATTAGGTCGATAGATTTACTCGACAAGATAACGGCGGTGGTGTCATGAGCGGAAAAATCATTACAATTCTGGGCATAGACGACGAGCGTGATATTCTTGATATTTACCAGGACATGTTCACTCGCGATGATGTTGTTGTTTTAACAACTAGGTCGTTTGAGGAATTTAAAAAGATTTTTGAAAGTAGAGACATCGATATCGTACTGACCGACCATAACATGGGGTCGTTCACATCACGAGATGTTATTGCTTTTATTAAGTCGTCTAGTAAACCGAATACTCTAACATATTTGTGTAGCGGCGCTCCTCCAATGGACTTATTCAGCGACACCGTAAAAGACCCTTCGAAGCCGATTGATTTCGATTTCTTCATGAAACAAGTTGCAGAGATGCGTAACTCATTGAAATAATTGATTAAAATATTTTCTAGTCGAAGCCGATATATTTAATCTATAACGAATTCAAGAGGTTAAATATGGAAGAAATGGAAAATTTCAACACGGTTCTTCAAGAAATTCATAAACCAACAATCACGGCGGGTTCGGCGGAGATTAAACCGCTATCTTCATCGCCCGGCGTTGCTTTGGCACTTTTCATGGTCGGCTTCGTTTTGATTAATAGATTAAAAAGGTTTGGTAGCGACTCTAATAAACCAAGAGAATATGGTGATAGAGAGAGTGACCTAGAAAAAGAGTATGCTTACGCCTATTTAAAGCGCGAGTACAAAAAGCACGCAGAACGAAAAAGAATTAATCGCTAAGCGATATCTTGTTCGAGTTTTCTTGCAGAAATAACGTTAATCGTGGTATAATTCTCCTTGGATTAAAATAATTCTTTTTCGAGGAGGATTTAATGGGCACGGAAAAGGTATTAAAACAAAAGAAGGCTGCTGGTTTAGTGGATGGCCTATCGCTTCTCTCTAAAGATTTGCAGATGCAAATAATGAAGGAACTTTTAGCAAAATCGTTCGAGATGAATTTAAATTCCGACGAAGATATTACACACAGCAACAATTTGACCTCACCAGAAGAAGTGGGAGGGCTTGGTGGTGATGATGTCGTAGCAGTTAAAAGAAGAGGCAGACCACCTAAGAGCGATAAAAAGCATGTAATTGAGGTCAGAAAGGTCGGTAGGCCACCTAAGTCCGTATCCAGTAAACCGCTTAAAAAAGAGGCCATTCTTACTGTCGGGAAAAGAAGGGGTAGACCACCAAAAGACAAGAGCGTTATAACTGAAGACGATAATGAAAACACGACGACCCCCCAAGAAGGCTTGATTAAGTTTTTCTCGGGCAATGACTCTCGTAAATTAAATTTTCTTACAAAACTCGCGGCTAGCGGAGTGATACCGGAGACGAAGGATGGTATGTATAATACTTATAATCTTAAAGCTATACGCGGTAACAAGCCAAGACCACTCACTGTAGTGGATGACGGTAAGGAAGTGGAAATAACTCCGCCACCTTTAATTAAAGCAAAATCTGTTAATGATTTAGTTATATGGTCGGATTTCGAGAAAGTCCTATTTGATTTAAAAGGTGACCCATATAACGCAGCCGCATCAAAGGATTCTAAGGCGATAATCGCGAAAGAACGACAAATCGGGCACGCCAAGGGACTGAGACGCAAGCACCATACTCACAGAGAGGGCTTGCCTGGTAAAGATGAGGGCGTGCCGGGAATATCATCGATGTTGGCTAGAGAGATACTAAAAAACTGTCGAAGTTTCGAGCGACATTTAGGGCATACCATAGACATGAGTCCAGCATCGTGGGTTCTACCAACAGCTGAGCCTACGGAAGAGTTTAAGGGTTACATTAAGGACGCCCTGCTCGGTAAGCACTCTGATTTTGGTCGGAAGGAAAGGTTTGCCCTAGCGAGATTGCTCTTGAAATCTTTAGGGGCGATTGAATTGGCTCTTTTTGATATAGCCTTTAAATAAAAAGCGTAGTTATTATAGATAGTTATGATTTTTAAAAAATTTCTCGATTAACCGATATCTTTTCTTGGTAAAAGATTTTTGGAGGATGTCGTGGAAAAAAGAAAAATCGTAGTTTACGATTCGGATCAAGACATGGTTGAGTTCTACCAATCGACCTTGTCTGATATTTATGAAGTTTTTGTCGCGCCAAGAAAAGAAGACGTTATAGAGATGGTCTCGCAACTTGGCGCTAGAGTTCTTGTTTATGATAAGGATAGAAAATTTGGAGCAAGTACCGTAGAGGACAAAGATGTAATTAGCGGCGTAAACAACTTGAACTCCGGCACATCTATCGTACTTACTTCTTGTTATGATTTTGATGATGAAATGATTGCGATTTGCGAAAATGGCGTTGGTATTTGCGTCCAAAAACCTTTTATGGACTTTAATTTAATAAGTTTTTTAGCTGAACTCGACCAGATGGTACACTCCGTCGATGTCTCTACCATCGAATCTTTGATGGAGATTTCTCATAAAAAAATAGAGAAGAGCAGGGTTTTATTCGTCGATGACGATAATGACATTAGAGAGTTAATGATTGATACTTTCAGTCTGCACGGCTATGATATTGATGTAGCGGCTACGGGGGATGAGTGCATCAATCTATTTAGTCATAATAAATACAACTATGTGATTATGGATTATGTCATGCCGGGACTAAACGGGATAGAGACTTCTAAAATGTTAAAGTCTATGGATACGGATGTTTGTATAATTATGATGACTGGCTTTGCTAACTCGCATAAAGAGCTGCCTAGAATGGCTGGTGAAGCTGGTATTTATTCGATTATACCAAAGCCATTTAGTCTGGATGTATTAGCATCTAGCATTCTAAATGACCGCGTTGAGTCTGTGATAGAACCTATTTAGTTTCTTTTTTCAGCAGTTCTAGAAAATTTGTAATATTTTCGTTCTCAATTGTTTTTCTAAATTGAAGCCAACCGTGAAAGTTCCCGCTTCTAGCTTCTGGGTCTTCGAGGGCTTGTGCTTGATGTTCGGCTGGCGATGCGTGAACCGGAGCGGAACCTAATAGCTTGTTGTAAAGATTGAGGTCGGATTCGATATTTGGCATTGTGCCGTCGTGATTTAGATAAGAGACTCTAGCGCACCTAGCTGCTGAAATTTTGCAGGCTATATGTGGCCTCGTTGCGTATCTAGCAATTTCTTCTGGCGCTAGATATGGTAAATGCCAGCCGCCGGTGGGCATTTGTTCGGGTTGTGACTCGCTGTACTCTTTGAACATAGCTTCGGCCAGGGCTTTGATTTCTGGCTGCGCGTCTTTGTGAATACGGAGCGCAAAGAAGTTGTCGAACCTGGTGGATGTAACGATGACGTTAATGTGGGAATATGGCTCCAGGATGCGGGCGTATTGCTTATGCATGCCGAGTTTCATCATTACTTTCGTGATTTGAATAGTGATATGAGCAGACAAACGCCAAAGAGCTTTGCAAGCGGCCTGTTTAAGAGGGGAGAGCGGTTCGCCGGCTTGCATACCAGGTTTATTAGACCTAAACTCTAGCGGCATCGCCATGTCTTTTTGAATTTCTTTTATTTGACGAGCGATAGGAACAGCCCTCGTGCTGGAGGCATTACGCGAGAAATCACGGTGTGTCATAAATTCGCAGTTCCCAGAGATATGGACAAGGCCATTTCTTCTGACGATTAATAGCCCAGTGTCGACCGTGGCGCAGTACACTTTGCCTGTGTATTTAACGACTTTCGCCGGGTGTTTATCTCGTCTTATGATTGGCTGAGACTCTGTACAGTTTGTTAATTTATATAAAGGTTTATGTCTACCGTCACTGTCATTTTTGTAGCTATTTTTAAAATTAATTCTCATGCCATGAATGGAGGCGAGCGTACAAATGCCGTCTGCTACATTTTTTGAAGTTGTGTTGAATACTTGTAAATAACCTTTATCCGTAGAGCCGTCGGAATTCCATAAACCGTCCATGAATTGGATGTAGCTGTCAGAGTCGGCATTATGGATTATTTTTGGTATAACCTTCTCTCTGTTGTCATCATAACAGCTACGGAAAAGGTCTATGTGGTCTCTAAAAACTATGTTAGTTGTCCCATCTTCGTAAGGTCTTGTTTCATAATTTATTTTTAATTCATCCAAAATACGTTTCAAATAATCTATTTTTCTTTGTTTTTTTAAATGAAATATAACTTGATGGCTGTTTCTCATAATCGTACCGTCGCCAATGAAAAATCCGATTAAATTAGCTAGTTTACCTAAGTTTTCGCCACCTTTATAGAAACCGAATGTTCCGAATCTTTTCTGCGTTGGCTCGTTTAACATATCTTCGGCTTTAATCACTTCCCACTCGTCTCTTTTTTTAGATTTTCTACTTCCGACGTAAAGCCTGTGTCCTTTCGTTACTAACATAGAGATTCGTTGAGACGAAATCTCAACCATATCTTCGTTCTCGACTTCGTTTTCTACCCAAGCAGACGGATGACTAAAATCGACCGTTCCATCTTTGTGGTAGTTAGCTAGCTTCGGTCTAATTTTTAATGCCTCTCTCCATGGTATAAACTTTTTATATCCATCGATTTCGCACAAAACCTCAGTTTGTTCATCAAAACAGTGCACGAACCTCGGATACTTTAAAACGAACGTAGTAATTCTAACGCCTGAGTGGCTAATCGAGTCTTTGATGATTTTAGCGGAGATGGTCATTTCGAGTTCCTTTAGTAAGAAGTAGAGTTCTGGTTGGTTATTCGTTTTTTAATTATTCGCCTTGTAATTCCCCGGCAGCTATCCTTGCGCCAACGGATAATTGATTAATGTAGTTGTACTCACCTTCCGTACCCCTGAGGATGGATGGGATTACGTTAGCGTCATTGTAAGTATTTTCGTAGCAGCTAGCTAGGTTAGCTAAGTAAGCCGATGGGCTGTAAAAAGCCTTATTGACCTCATTGTGTGACAAAAGCGCTTTCCATGATAATTTCGTTCCGTCTTCCCATACGAACAAAACCTCGAAGGAGTCATAGCCGCCCATTTTAGGGGCATTTTTGGACGCCTGGTTAAACATTAACTCAGCTTCCTCCAAATCGTTTGTTATTGCCAATTCGCCGTTTTTAACATTTAAGATTTCGATTTTTTGGATTGCGATGGCCATGTAACTCTCCTTTTAATTGTTGGATTAACAAAGTAATGGTATCTGAAGACAAAAATTGCAATAAAAGCAGGTTGTTATACCAACTAGAGACTTATCGGATTTCGATTAAAGAATTTAATTAATTTTCTAACCTTCGACCGATACCTTCATTGATAGAATGTTCCTGTTGAGTAATGGAGTTTTCATCATGAGAGAGTTTTTGGAAGCGAAGTTCGATGCGGTTAGTGAAGAGATTACCAAACTATCATCATACGCAGTAAACGGCGATAGTTTTATAAAGAAAAGGCTTAAGCAACTAAAGGACGAATCGGTCGTTATAAAGCAAGCTTTGTATGACTTGGAAGATGGTCTATTCCCGGCCGAAGTAGAGGTCAGGATGGTTGAGCTCCGAACCTTCCTAAAGAGAGTACGCGAGGGCCGTGGTGGTAGCGCGGATAGTAATAAAACAAAGTCGCCAAGGAAGTTCGCGCTCAATATAACTGTTGGCAATACTGCCATTAAAGCGGAGAACGATAGGACGAAAGACAGGCCGAGTTGGATTAGGGTCGTAAGAGACTGATGTTTTGTAATTAACGGCTATTCTTAACTCGATTTAATTCGAATAGACCATCCACAGCATCGTTCCAATCTGAATCAGATACGTTGGTTGAAACGGGTGCTGTTATTTTGCTCATTATATCCATACGTTTATTATTTGGGTTTTTATATTTATCTGAGTGTTCGAGATTCAGTAAACAATGCCCCAGCTCGTGAAAAACCGTTTCTCTTAGGCTATTTTCCATGTCATGTTGGTCTACGAACGGTACATTTCTGTACTCTCGGAATCTAATCTCTGGACTAAGTATAGATACGGTTCGGTATCGCTCGACAATTTCTCCCGTCTCTTTTGACGTAACTATCATTGACTTACATTGACCCATAACGTTTAGTCCATATTCCTCGTTCTGTAATTCTTCAACGAATTTAACTATTTTAAGCTCCGAAAGATTAACCCGAACATCAACGCCTCTAGATTCCGCCTCTATAACGAATTCTGCAATATATTTTTCTAGCTCTGGTGTGTCTCTTTCGGTCGATACGTACTCTCTCTCATTTTGTTGTTTATTTGATTTACCGACATCATTCATTTGACCACATGCTGTAGCAAGCATCATCACAGATGAAGTCAAAAGGGCGAAAATAGCCCTGGTTGCTATTTTCGCCCTCTCTTTATTCAGAGAACCGAATGAAATGTTTACGATTTTTGACTTCGTCATTATATCATCATCAAATAAACATATTTTGAATTCATCGGATTTGCTAATTGATTTAACCGAAAGTTTTCGCGAGACCCTTTCTCCGAAACTTATAATTTCCGATTCATCGAATTTTATTTCCTTTTTAAACTCAAAAGTAAGAACATCATCCGATGTGTGATATTTCTCTAATTTAAGTCCTTCTGGCAATAAATGTTCGAAGTCAATTTCCAAACTTGATGTTTCGAAGGAGTTGAATATTTTTAAAACAGTCATTTATTGCCTCATGTCTTTCGGTTACTATAAATACGGTATCTTAATATTAAAAGTTCAATAAAAACGGGCTTTTGTGTTGTGTTTATGACCTAGAACAACTTCGAGATATCAATCGATTCTGCGGCTATACAGGAACGGGTGCGTCACTATAAACATCTCTATCGGCATCGTATTTAGAATAGTAGGAATTAATATTGCACGCCTTGTGGACATGTGTAGGTATTGGCGTAGTTCGGTATAATTGCGTATATCGGAGTACATCGATGATTTGGATAAGAGCCATTCGTGGGGGCGGTTGTCGTTCCGTTAGAGCAGGATATGGTTCTTGTATAAATTCGGTCGTTCGCACTTACGTTGGTATAACATTTATCGTAAGAGTAGTTACACGCGTCGGTTACTGTCGTCGAAGCGTTGTTAATTGACCCAAGTTTGTACATTTTATCAATAACTGTACAACCAGATCCGCATAAAGTGTATCCACCGGGACCAACTATAGCTCCGGCCAATTCGCAATTCGTATACGCATCCACTGTATTCAATTGCGTATAAGCATAAAAAGCAGGCTGGCTATTTGATGAACAATCAAATCTCATTAATGGATTGTAGTAATCATTCTGGCCCGTAGATGACGGTACTGATGTCGTGTTGGTACCAGAACCACATGTAACAGCATCTCCGTCATCGTCAGAGACTGTCGGTGTGTAGTAAGTGAGCGCATTCCCATTACATAAGTTAACGGCACTTCCTGCGCAATTAACGTTCCTTCTAGACGATTCGTAAGGCAATCTATCTGTGTCTATAATCCTAAAACTATCCGATGCCGTTACGTCGGGGCTGACGGCACCGTAAAGTCCTTCATCTGTGTATTTAGCTTTAATGGTTAAGGTTTCATCCCTATAATATTTTTTAACCGAACCAGACAGCGTATAATTACCGCATCCACCCTGTACGTCGTGCGAAACAACATCTTGAGCCAATCTGCTGGTTTGGTATAGAGTTCCGTCACTTATCGTCATTGCGTTTGTGAACATCGTAAATCTAGCCTGTTGCGAGAAAAATGGCACCGCGCTAGATATGCCTCCGTTTGATATACTCGGGTAACCGGAGCAGCCGCCATTAGAAGACACGAACCTAGCCGATAGAGGGTCGGTCGAATCCGGGTCCGATACAGCGAAAGTACATGTTGGCGTCAATACGCCGGATGCTGGTTCCGTGAACGTGCTTGGGCAATCGAGGCTTATTGTTGGTGCTCTATCTTTATTACCAACATTTATCGATAAGTTGGTAGATTGACTCAAACCAACGCCGTCGCTCGCTGATAACGTAAATTGAACAGCCATTACGCTATTCTGCCTCGTGGCTAATTCATACGACCCAGTGTATAAGAGCGTCGCTCCCGATGGCGTTGGAGTGGAATCCAGGACCACACCTTCGCACCCACCAACGCAGCCATAAGAAACGTCATCACCATCAACGTCCGTCGCTGTTAACGAGATACTTTTTTCGGTATTCTCCGTGGCCGTTTGTGTTGATATCGATGTCCATACTGGATTGGAATTCTCCATCAATACAGCGTTGCTTGGGCATGAAACTCGCGAAAGTGGAGGTGTTTGGGTGTCCGTGGCTACAACGTAACACCTAACATATTTATGCGCCGCTGCCTGCGGAATGGTGACCGTCGCGCCGTTTACGCCCATATCCAACCACTCATCGTCTGGTTGATTTGCTAGCGAATTCGAACAAACGCCTAAATCAAACGTCCCCGAAACTGGGTTAGGTGAATATTCCCATTTATATGCTTTCGTCGTGTTTTGAATATCTGGGTCGGTCGTTGTCCCTGCGCATGTTACGGATTGACCGACTTTTCTAAGTCCGGTTCCGTCCCCGCCAGCATCGTTACCGATGTCGCCAGCCGAAGTTACTGCTATAAATACGTTGGGTGCGGAATTAATGTAAGGGACGCCAGCGGACATATCCGACCAAGCCTCAGCCCCAGCATCTCCCTGTGCGTTACTGTCTTTAACCTTAACTTTACAAGCTACTAAAGTCGGAAGGGTGGTGTGCGAATAATTAGCAGGCAAAGCAACGATGTCCTCTTCACCAGCGTCAGACGCCACCTCGGACCACGATGTTCCGCTATCGCTAGACACGAACCATTTATAATCAACGGCAACTAAGAAATCGCCATCTTCATCCGTAGACTCCCATTGGTTACAAGAAATAGACTCGTCGTGCATTACACCACCAGGCCTATTGGTAGCAGCCGCAAAGGCTCTTGGAGGCGTGTTTTCCACCTCTAGAGGGCTAGATTCGCGAATCAAAGCGCCTCCATGCCCGTCACTGGCCGTAACGCTGCATTTAATAAATTTATTAGCCATCGATTGGTCGATGGTCATAAATTTGGTGCTTAGGCTAGCGTCGACCTCCCAAGGGCCGCCGGAAGAGGCGGAGAATGCCCATGAATAATCGTACGTTAAGAAGTCTCCGTCATTATCGTCCGTGGTCCCATTACAAGTAAGGGAAGCAAAAATCCTCGCGTTGGGAGTAAAAGAAATAGAGGTCGTAAAACTGTTAGGAACCGAGTTAATTACCGAAATTTTACTAACCGAGGCATTCGATGTCGTAATAGAATTGGCTGACAACGAACCGTCGTTAGCTATAGCGGCGCAATTAATTTCGTTATGAACCG
>JACCDO011845145.1_pt1 | contig 11497 bp, 11 predicted proteins | sample 7446101 | NCBI WGS metagenome assembly JACCDO01 (sample SAMN15323440, study PRJNA562643) | freshwater metagenome | isolation source: river surface water | place: USA:Blue River Watershed | collected 2017-08-16
TAACAGAGTGAAACTCTGAAGCATGTTCTGTAAGAAATTTATCAATCCATTGTGTAAACATTTGAGACTGTTCTGTATTATCAATTTTAAAATGAGGATCACCTATAACTAAAAATTTAAGAGTCATCTTATAATTGTTACTTAATTATCACATAATTCTTTAAATTCAGTTTACGAACAAAGTCTGTATTATTTGCAATTTTATTTATTAAAATTGTTTCATAAAAATACACTCGAACTCCAGAAAATTATGTTCTTCTTGTGATTTTTGATTTAAGATCATTTATCTCATCGCGAGTTAAAAGATTACCATTACCTAATTTAGCCTTTCTTTCTTTAAAAGAAGTAAATAAGTAATACAAGTTATTTTCACTTAATCTGTAAATTATTCTAAACATCAATTTATTATCAGGATTAAACCCTCCTAAATTTTCAGGTTTTGAGCTTTCAGAAAATAATTCTTTCAATACTTGATTTTGTTGTTTTGGAATAAAAATATTTTGCTTTCCTTGACTTCTTTTTTTAAATGCTCCAAGAACATTTAATGCAATACTATACATCACATCTTTAAATTCGTCAAACTGTTGACGACATTCAGGATAAACATCTCCTAATTCTCTTATCAACATGTCAGCAGTATTTAAATTATTTCTATATTTTTCAATCATTAATTGAATAAATCTATTTAATGGTGATAAAGTATTATTTCTAATTTTAAATGCACGATAATAACTAGGATGTACAATTTTAATACATTGCACATTTTCCCCAGGAATTATTAACATTAATCCTTGCTGTTTAGATGGATCTAAAGCATTAACTCTACTAGAAAGTTTTTCTAGAGTGTCAATACCTTTGACAGTGTCAGGATTTTTAAAAACTACATTAGGATGTTCAAATGAAAATGTAAAATTATTTGTCACATCAAATGCACCTATAAATTGACATTCATCATTTGCTTTTGTTGTAATAATTCTATTTTCTTGAGTTGATAATACTGCAAACAAGTAAACTAAATTTTTATTTAATCCAGAGTAGTATTGTTCAAGAGTTAATTCGGGATTATGTTCCTGTAATAACTTAGTAAAAATTTGTCCATAACTTTCAGGTTTAGCCCATTTAGAATTAAATGCATCAATTTTACGATTTGTTGACATATACCATCTTTCAGAAACAGAATCATACCATATTCTAAGTAAACTTGATTCAAATGATTTAAATACAACAGTATTTGGATTCTCCAAGAATTCCTTTGCTTGTTCTAAGTCGGTATCAGCACATAATTCTGGTGTAAAACCGATATTTTTACATAGAACTGTTTCTGAGTCAGATGAAACTCTGTAAATTATACCTTTTGTTTGTCTAACATCAGAAGGACTTTGAGAATCACAAATACCATAGTGTCTAATCTCTAAATCTCCAATACGTTGCATAACAACGATTGAATCTTTTTTAAGATGATCTTGACTCTCAAAATAGTTATATTCAAATGTTTCAATTTTACTCATTTTAGTAAAAGATTTTAAGTGTTTAACTCTTTTTTATAAAAGTCACTTTACTTGTGTAATAATACAAAAATATGCAAAAATTTTTATCTTTATGAAGTAACAAATGAAAGACATAGTTATATTAATTTTAGTAATTATCTTAATTGTGATTATAATTAAAAATTTAGGAATGGATTTATCTTGTAATTGCGATTTAAAAAGATCTAAACGTCAAAACTTTGTATTACCTGGAACATATGAAGTCCCTACAGACAAAGTTACAGAATATGATGAGTTAGGTTATCGTCAACAAAGCTCTGGATTTCCTAACTTTCAAGCTAGAGACTGGGGAGTAGTCGTAAGAACTCCTCAAGGAGGACCAACTAATACAGGTCCTATCATGATGAAGGAAAAGTTTCAAACTCCTGAAACAGCTTACTCATCAGAAACTAAATTAGGAGGTACTAAAGGTTCAATCCCAAATGGTAAAAGTATATATTCAGATAATCTTGTTGACCGTGAATCTTTTGAAATTCCAGGAACATATGAAGTTCCTCCTCCACAACCTAACTCTTATACAAAATTAGGTTCAAGAGATACAGCTGCTGGCTTATCAGGATTAGGAGTCCGTGCTGAATCTTTTCAATTTCCAGGAACATACGAAGTCCCTCCAAGCCAACCTAACATCTACGCAACTCTAGGTCGTGAAGAATTTGCTCTCACTAGAGGATTTCAAAGTATAACATCTCCATATATTACAGACTTAAATGATCAAACAACTACTTACGCGCGTGTAGAACAAACTCGTGCAAAACCAGTAGGTCAAGTATATAACGACTGTTATGAATATTGTGTTACAAATGGAGATAGACCTAGCGTTTTATATAATTTTAAGAACACAGCTGAGTGTGCTGAAAAATGCTTTGAAGGCAAAGTTAATATGTAAACTGGAGGCCGGTCTGGAGTGTATCTTTTTATTAAATAAAAAGATGAGAAGAACATGTTTAGTTTCCTATTTCTACAACATGATCAAATAATCCTATATTAGCCTGATGAAGAGTAAATAACACAAGTTTACTACTAGATTCTTTCTTAATTGTTTCAACAATATCTTCAACCAATTCAGAATGTAAACTTGAAATGCATTCGTCAAGAAGTATAAATTCCTTGCTACTATTCTTATTAAATGATAAGAATAACGCTAGAACACAACGATCATACTCTCCTCCACTCAAAGTATCTGTATTTATTTCTTCACCTTCGCGTTCAAACTGAATATCTAATTGTGATTTCTTTTCACCTTGAGAAGAACGAACAAATGTTACAATTTTCATTTTAAGACCATCATCAAAGAATAAATTCATATATTCTTCAATATCTGTATTAATATTAGTTATTAATGTTTCAAGAATACTACTTTCAGTTTCATTTAATATAGTAAGAGCTTGATTTGCTACACATAGTGCTTTTTCAGCACGATCACTTTCATCTTGAAGTCTTGACACTGATGAGTCCCATTCTTGCCATTTATTATACATGATAAGTTCACGTTCGTATTTTTCTATTTTTACTCTACGTTCTTCAAATATTTTATCTTTTTGCATTCTTTTAACAAATTCTGCTTTTAATTCATCAATTTGAGAATCTCCAACAGCATTTTTTTCACATGCTAAAAGATCAGATTTAATCTCTGTTATTTTATTTGTTAAACGTAATAGTTCACGTTTATGTTCTCTTAAACGATCCTTTTGATTTTCTATATTATTTAATTCTTGACGCTTTTCTTCTAATGTATCTTTTATATTATCTAAATTTTCAGGATATTTATACTCTAATGGATCACACCCTTCTTGTAAAAGAAGTTTGCGCATTTTATCAACTTGAGCTTGTTTAGATTTTAATACTGAGTCTTGTAATATATCTTTCGCGTTAAGTTCTTTTAATCTTTGTTGTAAACTTAAATGTTCAGTATTCTTAGCAACACAAGAATCTATTTTAGTTTGTATTTCTTGTAAATCTATTGACATACATTCTGAACTTAATTCATCAAAATTTTCTAACAGTGATTCTAATTTAATCTTTATATCTCTTGCATTTTTAACAGCAATTTCACATTCTGCATAGTATTCTAAAAATTCATCAAGTGCTTCTTTTTGCTCTTCTAATTTTTCATTTAGACCTTTTAAATGTTCCTTAATTTCATCATTATTTTTCTTATGAAGATGACCATTTCTTAATGATAAATTACTACTACATTCTGGACACTTTAAATCTTTACCAGATAAACTTTCTTGACAATCTGTTATTTCTTGACGTGTTGTATTAACATTTGTTTCAAGTTCAAACTTCTCATCATTTAACTTTGTAGGATCACATTCATCAATTGTTGAATCTAAATCTTTAATTGCTATTTCACATACTTTATTAATAGATTCTTTCGAAACTACCTTTTTTAAACATTTACAAATTTGATTCCAAACTTTCTCATATTCAATACAATTAGAATGAAGTTTTTTTAATTTCTGAATTTCTATAGGTTGTGTATACTCGCACGATTTAAGTTTATTTGTAATTTCAGACACTTGTTCCTGTTTTTTAGATTCTAAATTTTGTTTTATATTTATAGATTCATTCTGATAATCTTGTAATTTATTCCACATATCAGCAAAATATACTTCAGTCTCTAAATCAGTTATTTCGGTTTCAAGTTCATCAGAATCTTGAATCTTAAAATTATTTATAACTTGTTGAATACGTTTTTGTTCTTCAATATTATGATCAAGAGTAGTTGTTAAAACTGTTATACGTTTTTGATTTTGTTCATGTTCTTGATTCTTCTTCTCCCATTCACTAATTTGTTCTTGAAGAGAATGCATTTTTGTCTTATTTTTCATACGCTGTGCAGATTCAGTTGCTAATGCTTCTTCAGGACTAGTTCCTGATTGTAATTTAATAGGAAATGTGGGCTGTTGATGATATTCAACAGCTTCTCTTTTTATATTTTCTAATATACCAGATTTTACACTAGCTAAAGATTTACGATCTTTAATTTTCTTTTTAATAATTTCACGCTTTGATTCTATATCAAAATTTTGAATAACTAAATGTTGTAAAAATTCACGACGCTCATCGCGAGATAAGTTAAAAAAAGTCTTTATCGCTTTTTGTGTTAAATAATTTGTAAGTTTAAAATGTTGTCCAAATACTTCATATATCTTTGCTTGAGCCGCATCAGATACAAGCTTACACTCATCTGTATTTTTCTCAATAAAATGTAAAAATGTTGGAGATTTAGATCGCACAATAGTATAATTTTTATACTTCATTGTAACTTGACATGTTTTTTCACCTGACATAGTACACTTATTTTCATCATCGTACAATACAAAATTTATAGCCTTAAAAATACTTGTTTTACCAACTCCAGAGTGACCATTTAAAAGTACAACTCCAGAATCTGGTAAATCTATTTTTAAGCTCTTAAAGCACCTAAAATTCTTAAGTTCTAAATACATCGTTATATAATAAAGTTTTTTTCTTTAAGCCATATTTGAAAACTAGCTTAAACAAATATTCCGTTAAGATGTTCAGATCTCCAGCATTTTTCGCTTATGATAAGATCTGTTAAAAATGCATGAGGAACAACTACTATTGTATTTCCTACAGTATACCATTCTACTAATTTTCCTTTAAACACGTCTGGCTTATTTTCAGTACGATTACAAAATACTACAACACCTGAAAAATCAGAAATCCATTTATTACATACTATTAAACTACCTTTTTTCTCTAATTTAATTCCTTTTGCCACGTTACACATATACTTTGTATATTCTGAACTTTCAGAACTTGTTGCATATCCTGTAAGTTTTAATTTTTTAATCCAATAATCAAATTCATGTAATATCCATTCTTCTTGACTACGAAATCCTACTGTAGAATAATCTTTTTGTATATCAGAATCTACTTTAGTATTATCTTGGACACATTCAGCATATGCTATCATAGGTCTTGAATACATAACACGATTTGTAGTTTCAGGAATACTACCCGACTTAATTTCTTGAGCTGTTGCACTGCATTTAAACATTACCCAATCTATACCATTATACACACCATATTGTTTTATATGTTCAAGAAGATTTCTCGCACCACGACGGGATAATACATAAGCTGTACCACTTCCCATACTACGTGCAATACTATCTTCTTTACTCCAAAGCTCAGCTTTTGGTTGTGGTGTACGATAAAAATCAATAGGATTTCTTGTATGCTGCCATGGTAAATAATGTAAAAACATAAGATCGAACCCATTGTGATTATCTTCAATAAGACTAAAGAGTTTACTCTGAAAATTATTTGCCAATTTAGCATCATCTTCAAGAACTAAACAATAATCCTGAAATTCTGTTTCGATAAATTCTTTCCATATTTTTATATGAGTATATGCACATCCAACAATACCTCTTCTAAAATTATAATCTCCAGTTTCAAACATTTGTTGTAATTTTGTACAAGGCACAAGTTTAGACCCATCTACACCTTTAACAACTTTAACAGGTGGTAACTCTGTAAGATTTTCTTTAAAAAAGTTAACCAATCTGTCAGGTCTACGTTCAAGATTCATAAGATAAACTCCTAACATTTTATTTCCTATTGGACCTAATATTTGGTTTCCTACAGCTGGCATATTCATAATTTCTCCTTTACTAATAGGAGCTTTAGATTCTTGTACTTTTTTACTGTCGTGCAGTCTATCCGACTCACCAAACTGTACTTCATTGTTAAGATCATATGCATTTTTTAAACTAGGATCGCTACGCTCATAAGTTCTTCGACCAATATGAGTACAGTATTGTCCATCTAAAAATACTGTTTTAAAACCTTTCTGAATGTATCTCATAGCATATTCTCTTTCAAAATGTTTATCAGTTTCACTAAATTTACCAACTTGTTTAAATACATTTGAACGTGTTAACCCAACTCTAAAACTAAAATGGGGCCAATACATAGAATTTGGCGCACCAAGTTTACGATTTTCTATATCAAGCTGTGTTCCTGTAAAATAACGATGTAAAAAATATCTAGCATTCTGATTTTGAATCATTTGAGATCCTTTTATCTTACTTGATGTAATTTGATCTTCACCGTAATCTAAATTAACAAGAGCTTGACCATATGTTTTATCTTGAGATACCACTTTAATAAGATCTGAAATGTAATCCATTTTAACATAAAATTCAAAATCATCTTCTACATGAAATACATAATCATATCCAGAATTTATAACCAGTTCACGTATCATATTCATACTTCTTGGATGTCCTTTTTGTTCAGGTGTTTTAAAAATGTATCTAATAAATGGCCACATTTTTTGCATTTGATCGCGATCACTTTGATTTGAATTATCATCCACGACAATCCATTCTCTTACTTTAGAAAAATCACTAATACAATTTAACATACTATTAATAGTTCTTTGAAGTAAATCTAAACGTTTGCAACTTGTCATAGTTATAACAACTTTTGCATCATTAGAACCAAATAAAGGAGTATTTGGATAAGTTGTGTACAGAGGTTCTGTGTGACTTGATACTTTCCAATCATAACAGTAATTTATACATGAAATACATGCTCTAAGAGAATTTTCAGATAGTTTAAGAGTTTTTATATTATCTAATACTTTTAAAACACAATCAAAATCTTGTTTTTGAATACATAATATGCAATTATTTAATTCTTGACAGTTAATTTTATCTTTTTTTAAAGAGTTGCTAAGCTCTTCAAAAAATGTAATAATACCGGAAAAAAACTTTGCAGAATCTGTTCTTTGACGCATTTTAATTCTTAAAAAGTGATTTTTTAATCCCTATTTAAATATGTCTTAAAAAATATTAATAATGGATCAAGATATTGATGACTTGTTACCAGAAGAAACACATCATGAAATTACTAATGTAAAATATGAAGATCTTAATCTTAAGTACAAAACAATAGATCAATTTGCATTATTAAAAGAAGAAATTAAACATGTAATTAATAAAACTATAAAGTCGTCAGACAAGTCCGAAGATGTAATTAATGCAATTTGTAAAATTACAACAAATCCTGATGAGTTTGTAAAACTTGTATCAGACTTTTGTTACTATGTTCAGACAAGTTCAATATCTGAAAGTATTCAAAAACTAAAAACAAATTATAATCCTTTTATGGATTTTGAAGATCAATATGAAAAGGAGATTAGAAATCTTGAAAAACCTGTTAAAATAGAAGAAGTTGACGGTATTTATGAATGTAGAAAATGCGGAAGTAAGAAAACATATTATTGGTCAGCTCAACTTAGAAGATCAGATGAACCTCCTACGACATTTATTAACTGTACAAACTGTAAAAATAAATGGGTCGATAATGGATAATTATCACTGAGTGTAAACTGAATTATTCATAAAAAATGAATTAATATTAAAATATTAATTCTTTCAGAAAATATGCTGTAAATGAAAATATTAGTATATTTATGGAATTATATATACAAGAATAACTATATAGTAAAATGTAAAATATTGTTTATAATCTTCAAATATACTTATAAATCATCAGGTACATACAACATCATATGGCAAAGAGCTCGTGAATCGTTATCTATATTACGGCCTGTAGTAAATATTATCGCAGAACCTTTAACTCCCCATATAGAGAATCCAACGATTAACTTAGAGTGTATACAAGCTTTTAATCCTATTCATAGTGAATGGAAAATTAAAACAAAATATAACATAAGATTAAACTTATCATATTTATCATTTAATGATATGTTTAACTTTATTCAAAATACATTAGAAAACACAGATAACTTTATTATAGATCCTTTATGTAGTACTATAGTTTCAAAAGAGAGAATTAGATATATTGTAAAAAGACTAAAAAAAATCAATCCTATTTGGACAATTGATATCTGCAATACTCGATATATGTAAAAAGTGATTTTTAAGTTTTTTATATTATAAAAATATAAAAAGTGATTTTATTGTATTTGTACATTAAAGTTTAAAACAACAATGTCCGATAATTTATCTTTAGACGAAAAATCAAACTCTTCCGAGCTTAGCTTAAGTCTCGATACAGATAATTCTGAATCAAAAATCGTAAAGATAAGATCTAAATCAGAGGATCCAGAAAATCCTAACAAATATGACTATCATGAAATATCTAGAAAAGCTCTTAAATTATCCACAATAATTGATACAGCTATTCAAGCAGATTCTCAAGAACATGAATTAGAATTTGATATTCAACCCGAAATGATGGAACTCATAATAGAGTGGTTAAAACATCATGACGGAAAAGCACAAGAACCTGTTAAAAAACCTATTAGGTCAAAAAATATCAAAGAAGTTGTCACCCACGAATGGGATGGAAATTTCTTAAGTAAACTCAAAAAAAAGGATCTTTATGAACTTACAAAAGCCGCTAACTTTCTTGATATTAAACCACTTTTAGATATTTGTGCAGCAAAAGTTGCAACTATTATTAAAGGTGTTCCTCTTGAAAAAGCAGAAGAAGCTCTTGATCCTAATACTCCTGAACCTGAAGAAGAAAAGACTAATTAACACATCATAATAAAGTGGTGTGTAGTCAGATCTACAGGTATATAAATAACATAATATTTAATATTATATTTTACACTACAGACCGCGTCTGTAATTACAATTGATTTAATTTTTCAACTTCCGCATGGAGTTTTAATTCATTTGCACCTGTTAAGTCAGAAACTTTTTCATTATTATGTAAAAAGACAAAATACGGAATACCAGAAGAAGGATATTTTGAAGCAATTTCAGGACCTGTTAACCCTGCATAAAATTGAGTAAAATCATCTTCAACATTAACTTCTATAAATTCAATATCTGTATATCTTTTGCTTAAATCATGAAAAAAAGGTGATATTCTTTTACATGGACCGCACCAATCAGCTGATAATTTAAGAATAACTTTTAAAGACATTTTTACTGTAAAGATAATAAATCTTTAACACTATGTTCTAAATTATTTTTTATTATCCAGTCTTTTAAATTATGACTTATATTTTCTAATGAAATTCCTCCTAGTTTTGTCTCTGTTATATCAAATAATTCTTGTTTTGTAGCTTCTGATAAAAATTCTAAATTTGCACTTATTGTTTTAAACATCTGAAGACATGTTACAGGAGATCCCGATAGACCCTCGCGGTGTGTAACTCGAGTGTACATTTCCATTAAAACCCTAAACCATTTTGTCCCAGAATCAAAATCTTCTTGTTCTATTGATGTTGGCTGAAAGCTCAGAGAATTTAATTTATTATTTATAATATTTGTAACAAGACCTTGTAAATTTGTTATTTCTTGCTTTGTCTGATTAAGAAGATCAATAAGCTTAGAATGTATATCTAACAACATTACTTGTGTTGTTAAACTTGGAATATACTCAAGACTTGAGTTTGTAAAATAGATTTCAGATTCTTTTTGAAAACTCACTCCTAATGACAATTTAAATTTTATATTTTGCTGTATTTTCTTAATCTCTAACACTTCCAAATCTGATAACGTAAAACTATATTTTATATTATCCTGAATTATCCAGAATATATGTCTTAGATTTAATATGTCAATATAATCTGTAAGATATCTAGCTCTTATATAAAAACTAGATTGAATATATTGTAAATTTATTAGTTCTAGAAATACTCCTTGTATATTACAGTTAAGTTGATTTTGTAAATTATTTTCAATACTCATGAGATATATATTATAATATATATCTTTATAAATTAACACATAATTTTAAACAGATTTATTTTCTGGATTTTCTGTGGGATTTTCTGTGAGATTTTCTGTGAGATTTCTTAGAATGTCTTCTAGATTTTCTGTGAGATTTCTTGTGAGATTTTCTCATAGATCTTTTAGAATGTCTTCTAGATTTCTTTGGGGATCTAGAGTGAGATCTAGATTTTCTAGGTGCTTTACGACATTGATGTTTTGCACGTTTAGAGGATTTAACATAAACTCTACCTGCGGAAACACATTGTTGTTTATTTAAGGATTTCTTTGCAATTGATTTTTTGTGAGAACGTCTACGGGAACCAGATTTTCTGGAAACTCTACGGGATGATTTACGAGATGCCATCTTTTAACAATTATATAAGAAAAAAAATAAAAATTTTAAAAATTTGCATTTATAGAAAATGAAAAAAAATATATTTAAGACTTAAAACAAAAAAATAAAAATGTCTACAGATTATGAAGAATATGAAAATATTAGAACTCAACTCAATGATATATCTAATCTTTCAGGAAAAAAGAATGAAACACTTAAAGTTAAATTATTAAACAAAGAAACTAATTTTATAGAAAATATGATCATGGAATCGAAACTAGAAGTTATAGAACACTTTGTAAGAAAAAATATCGAAAGTGATTTAGAAGGATTTGATTTTGAACATGTTTTACATATCGCATTTGCATCTGATCAGATAGATGTTAAAGATTTTATAGAAAAGTGGATAGAAGCATTTGGAATTGATAATTATCAACACGATGAATTTATTAAAATTGCAACCGAATATTCTCGCGAAGATTGTGCTAATATTGTCAAGATACTAAATATAAAATGTAGTCTTGAATATATCTTTGAACAATATACAAAAATACTACCTGATCTAGACTCTGAAGAAAGAACATTTTTACAAAAAATTATTAAAGAAAGTGATTTTATGAAACTTAAACAAACTAAAAATAAAAAATGACAAGGCTCTTTTTAAGTATAATATTTTTAGCTACTATTGTTAATGCTAGCGTTTTTTATTACGGAACACCAGAGCCGTTCAAAGAATTGCAATGGAGATATTGTTTCTATGAGTATAATTTTCAAGATCGTCTATACATAGTTTCAAGTCTTAATATGACAAAACATACGAAAGATTCATTTCTTAAAAACTGGATAAATGTTCATAGTACAATGTTAGATATAAAACA
>JACCDO010916945.1_pt1 | contig 11496 bp, 3 predicted proteins | sample 7446101 | NCBI WGS metagenome assembly JACCDO01 (sample SAMN15323440, study PRJNA562643) | freshwater metagenome | isolation source: river surface water | place: USA:Blue River Watershed | collected 2017-08-16
AGTAAGTAAACACTGATACTAGTTCTGCACGACCGTTATTCAATACCCATGCACCAATACCATCTGAGATAACCTGTGTAAAGTCGTTGGACACGATAGAATCATTACCGCCATTATGTAAAGCACCGTCAATCTTTTGACCAACTGCGGCAGTACCAAATGTAGTTACTCCCTGTACATATGGAGAACGTGTTATAATCCATGTACGATAATCTTCTGGACCCCATCCTGGATCTAGTGAGCAGTATGCACCAGCACTTACTCTCGAAGTACCGTACTCATTTGGTGCTAACAAGTCTCCGGTCAATCCTGATAAGGTTTGATCACGGATGCCTGTGGCATCTCTTAGATAATACATATCTTCTTCTAAACTGCCTAACACACTGTTGGCATAATATCTTGCCGCATATATAGATTTGTAATTTCCTGGATATTTCAAATCGTATTTTAGCGCATCAATATATCTGTTTACATCTCTTAGGCATAGTTCACTGTTATAATATAAACTAACAGTCATAGACCCTGATGCATTTGATGCAATATTTAAAGGTGTGTTTGAATTTCGTGTTTCTGCAATTTTAAATGTGGTTGAACTTACTACATTTTGTATGTAATAAGTAGTACCTGCACTTATTCCACCGAATGTTGTGCCTGTAAATCTGATTGCTGCATTTCTCTGCATCCAGCTAGTGTCAGAGCAGGTAAACACATCTGTGGCTGCTGTAGCTGCTGTCACTGTTGTTTTATATGTAGAATCGATATAAGCATCGATTTCAGCAACTATGTAATCTCTGTTACGCTCTAACTGTAGAATTGCATAATCAGACATTCTCTGAGCAGTAGCACAACGATTGCCTTCTAATGAACCGGTATAGATGATATCATCTAACAATGTCATTAGAGTTTCAATACGAGCTTGTGCAGTAGCATCACCACCAACATTAGATTTAGCTTGATCCTTTACGTAGCTAAACGCTGCTCTAGTTGCAGCTTTTTGTCCTAGATCAAAAACGTCTGATGCTGTAGATCTTAGATATGCGTAGGCAGCTCTTAGAGTCTGTGTATTGCTGTTAAACATGAAATCATATCCAACTGCATCAAGTATGATACGAGCATCTCTTTGACACTTAGTGCTGTTATAAGTTAATGTTGGATAGTTAGCTGTAATAAAGCTAGTCATGTTTGTTACAATAGTTCCTACCGCTGCACTCAACGTTGTATAAGCATTAATCAACGCTGTAGTTGTAGTTACTGCGTTTGTAACTGTTGGACGATCTTCTGTATCAAAAATTATAGACAGGCCTGTACCGTTGGTAACGGTGATCGCAGATCCTGCATAACTTGTAGCCAATCTAAAATTAGAAGTGGTAAGTCCTGCAGAAATAACATAATATCTGGTATCAGCAGTCACACCGTTGGCTGTGGTTCTTGGTATAACAAGATCGCCAGCCACTAGTCCATGACTAGTGCCTGTGGTAAATGTATTGCTGCCTGAAATAGTGGTTACAGTTACGTTTGGTCGACCTGCGGTTGATCCTGCATTTAATATACCTGTGATGATATCAATACCACTGCCAATAAATGAGCTGGCGTTGTTGCCGTTTGGTAAATTTGTAGAATCAGTCCACTGTGTTGCTGTGTTTCCTGTAGAAACTGTTACGGTTGTGTTTGCAATGATCTGTTGTAGAACTGTTTTAAGTCTGTTATAACTAGCCACTGTGGCTACAACTTCACTGCTGTCAATTGCACTAGTGCTTCCTGCACCATCAAAATATGCTAATCCCGCATTCAATGTTTGAGTATAACCGCCATAAGTCAGATCGTACAGCAATGCATCAACAATGTAACCAACGTCTCTCTTACAGGTTGTCTTAGAATATTTGATAGTTGGATAATTTGTAGTAATGAATGCTACGATTTCAGCTTTGACAAATTCTCTATTTTCTCTAATCAATGTTCTAGCATCTTTGTAACCGGCCAAGAAACTTGAATTGTATCCTGTAGGATCAGTTTTGCTGTCAGCGATGTTAGTATTAAGCCTAAAATCAATATTGTATTCCATGGCTCTAACTAATTTTTTAACTTCGTCTGAACGAGTCGAATCTGCATAAGGCCATGCAATACTCTGAGAAGCAGTATTACCTGTGCTTTCTGTAACGTTTGCTCCAGTTACTATCTGTCCAACTACTGTTTCTAATCTAGATAGAGCGCCAATACTATATCTAGCATCATCTAGGCTGGTTGTTCCGATTCTGGGCGACACTGTTGTTGAACGAAGTTCGTCACCTAAGATACAGGTTTGCTCTGGAACAATTATAGGCAACACTTCGTTATAAGTTCCGGTAGACACTTTGACTAAATTACTTGGCGATACTCTTGCAGGAATATCATCTGGATCTCCGGCAGTAATAGCATCTGTAACTATTTCTACTAGATCCTGCACAGTTGCAAAGGTTCCTGTTTCCGCTACTATGCTGGTATCTGTGAATTGTGCTACCGTGGCTGTTGAATTGTCACCGTTTACTGTTTGATAACTTGTAGTAGGCGCTGTTTGATCTAACACATCTTCGATCACAGTTACCATGTAGTTCAACGCTGCTACAGATTCTGAATCTTCATTGCTTAATCCTGAACCGTAAGTTTCTGTTTCTGATTCACTGAGACCACCTACATAGCTGTTGGCTGCACCACGTGATTTAACATTTCCGCCATGACCTAAGTCATAGATTAATGCGTCTACTATAAATCCTACGTCTCTTTCGCACTTATATTCATCAAAATCAAAAGACGATGTAAATGGTGCGATATTATTTGCTACTTGGTATTGGATCCATTCTGATACTTCACGCTGAATGAACACTCTGTTCATTTCTAATAATCTTTTAGCGTTGGGATTTCTTGGTCCTAGTTCTATCTGTTCACAGGCATATCTTATTGTTTTCCAAGCTGTATCTATAGTCCTTCCGCCTTCTGGGTATGCGACATCTACACCCTCAGGATGTACATAATAAACATGATCTGTGCCCCAGAATGCATCCCATTCAGGAATTCCTGAAGAACTAACCTTGAGAACCTGTCCTTTGGTGCCGATTGGTAATCTTGTAGGACCTGCACCACCGTAATAAACTAAGTCACCAGTTACTGCTAGTGGAGAAAGTTCACTACCTAATGTGATAGCATTCCAGTATGTTCCTGAAGTATCTTTTTCAGGACTGTTATTTGTTGCAGTTATAGAACTGTCATCATCGTCACTGGTATGTGCTAGGATACAGATGTATGTGTTCTGATTAAATCTTACGGCATCGCCTGCTTTGTATGCAGTACTGTTGGCCCATTCACCTCTCCAGTAGATACCATAGTTAAGTCTCTGCCAATATAATGTGTTAGGAGGTTCTTGATTAGTATTATCTGCTGTGGCTAGGTATGTATAACCGTTTAGTCTTATTACTTGCCCGATTCTATAGGCTATCGCCGAATTCCAATCTCCTTGGAAATCAAATCCTTCATTATACAAGTCCCAGTATGCTGTGGCTGTTGATGGAACCTGTGCAGAATGTATCTGTTTCGCAATATATTGATTACCGCCATAGCTGACAACATCACCTGGCTGATAAGTTGTACCAGAACTCCATGTTGCCTCGTATTCTATACCTTCTACGAACTGCGAAAAATTAGCTTCTGCAAAACTGGCGCTCGATGTATGTGCTGTGGTACAGATCCATAATCCACCGCCGTATTTAACTACGTCATTTACCTTATATCTAACCGAACTGGCGCTCCATGCACCTTTGTATTCTATACCTTGATTGAATGTTGTCCAGCTTGCTGAATTATCTTCTAGACCCAGTGTTGCTGTGGCAGCTGAGGTATGGCCGGTATTACACACATAGGTAATTCCGCCATAGCGTACTAGATCATTTATCTTATATCTAGTAGAGGTAGTCCACGCACCTTGCCAGTCTAGCCCTTCTATAAAGGTATTCCATTTGGCAGAATCGGTTTCTAGACCCAGTGTTGCTGTGGCTGCTGAAGTGTGGCTGTCACTACAATTGTAGACATTACCACCGTACTTAACTAAATCACCTAGTTGATATAGTGTAGAAGTAGTCCAATCTCCTCTCCAATTGTTTCCGCTTGAAAACAAGTTCCACTTGGTAGGACTGGCTTCTAGATCTGTATTGAAATCTGCTGCGCTAGTATGGCCGACGGTACACACATAGGTTCTACCACCCACTCTTACTATGTCATCTACATAGTATGTGGTTGCGGTTGTCCACGCACCTTTCCATACAAATTTTATTCTACCTAACTTAAATTCTGCCATTTTATGCTCCGATCAAATATTTATCCTAAGGTTTTAGTCTACATAGAACGAACTATGGAAGTAAGTTTGTGCTAACAAACTTCCTGAAATACCTGCTTTTGGTCCTGAAAAATCAACAACTGATGCAACTTGAATTGTTGCACCGATAGTGTTTGATATCTGTGTTGGACCTACTAAAATATATCCTGCTATAATACTAGGTGCTGTAATTTCAGAACCGCCTTGGCTTAATCTGTTAGACAGATATGCCTTTATTGCTCTTTGTGTCGGCACGATATTATTAGAATTAGCTGTGAATGTTGGATCGGTTGAAAATTCTCGGATAACTACACCCGAACCGCCCAATCTAACCCCGCCTAATGTTAATTCAGTTAACCCCGCCAAATCAAAAAACTGTGCAGAAACAGTTACAATACCTGTAGCCTGTTCTACAGCAAATAGTTCACCGCCTCTGAAGTTACCATCTTGGTCTGTTGATGTGTAATAAACCCTACCGCCGTTGGTCTCATAAACCTCGTTGAACGGTTGTGCGCTTAAAACATCTACATTAGGATAATTGGTTTCTATGAAATTACCTGTTCCTACATCTAAGAAATCATGTCCTGTGATTCTAATTTGGCTGTATCTTTCATATATGGTAACTTCTTGTCCATGATAGAAACTGTCAAAATCTCTAATACTAGGTGTTACAGTAAATTCAACTTTATTGTTTCCTGAGGAAGCAGTGATAATTGTAGCTGTGTTTACCGAGAAAGTATCAAACGGAAAACCTTCAAATATCAGCTGAGCTCCAGGACCTGGAATAACATCAATGTTATCTAGGGTTATTGTAGCACCGACAGGAACAACATCTGCATATCCGTCACCGGTAACAGTTGTTCTGGTTGATGCAGTGGCATAATTTGTTCCTCTAGAAATATATGAAGGATTTGCCAACACTCCATTTCCTACTCTATTGATAATAAAAGCATCAGAAGTATTATTTGGATCGGTTAAGGTTAATGTAGGTGATGATGAGTAACCGCTGCCTGGTTCCCAGATTCTTACCTGTTGCAGAATATTTGATCCCGACACTATGACTCTGCCTTTAGTTGTCGCTCCGAGATTAATATAATTCATGTTGAAAACACTAGGAGCTATGATCACCCATCGTGGAGAATTATTGTTTCCGAATACTGCATCGATCCATATTTGGCTAGATGCAAGATTTCTTCCGGTCCATACCACCCCATCTTCTGATGACGCAATAAAATTAGTTTCCCCAGTGTTAGGATCGTCTCCAACAGTTTTTCCTCCTGTGTCGCAGATTGCTAAGAATACACCGTGTCCGTAACTCAGTGATTTCCAATTCATTACTGTGGAACCGTCTTGGGTAGGCAATGTGCCGTCATACCAATCTACTCCATTGAAGCTATAAGCTGATTGACCTTGACTGGACAATGCTATGAATCTATTATTACCATATGCGATAGAAACCCAATCTAGCTGTGTGCTATCACCGATGTCGATAATACTGGTGCTAGACCATGTAATTCCGTCGGAAGAAACAGCTACGATGTTATTACTGTTAGCTATTGCTACATATTTTCCTGCACCGTAGGCAACGTCTACCCATTCATTATAAGTAGAATCACCGATTGTAGGTAAAGTTGATGCAGTCCATGTTATACCGTCTGTTGAATATGCTGCAGAATTTAGATTGTCAGCAACCGCTACAAATTTTCCTCCTCCATATGTTACAGATCTCCAGTTTCTAGATGCTGGCAACGTAGCACTGGTCCACGATGATCCGTTAGAAGAATATGCTGCGGCATTGCTACCGTTTCGTATAGCTACAAATTTATTTTGTCCAGCAGTTACTTTCCAGTTACCTGTGCTGGGTAAATTTCCGCCGTTTAACCAGTTAGCTCCGTCTAAGGAGTAGCTGGTTCTGTTATTGCTGTTTGTTACAGCTACATATCTACCATTTAATCCTGTACCTTCATAACTGAAATTAGAAATAGATCCAGAACCGTTTATCTGCTCAACTCTGATAACAATATTGTTGGCTGTGTCTATTCCGCCAAGATTAGAACCTAATATAGTTAACTCATCGTCGATTTCATAGCCTGTTCCTCCGGTAATCAACGAAACTGTGTATTTTTTACCTGCTCTGTTGACTAAGAAAGTAGCTGCTGTGGGACTGGTTCCTGATCCTAGAGGCGCGGTAACAGTGTAGCTGGCTATGGTGGTTCCGAATGTTACCGAACTCCAATTTAGATCAAGATACATGGAAGAGTCTGTTGCAAGATAAGGTGGTGCTGACCACACCGGACGTGGTTCTATCCTATAAACTGTGTTTGTTCCGAATGTATTAACTAACGGGTATCCCGGAATAACATGATCCCATCCCGGAGTTCCTGTGCTTTCTTTATACACTGTTACAATCTTAGTAGTATCGTCGTAGGCTTGTATGTAACCGTATTGTCCTGTTCCGTCACCTGCTGTAATAATAATTCTCATGCCAGCATATTCTGTAATAGTGTTCGGATCATTACTTGCTATTTTAATGGTGCTTGAACTACCACCAACTTGAGCATTGTTACCAACTAGAAGATATCCACCGCCACCAGGATTAGTACTGTCGCCAGGCGCAGAAATTCTTGCCTGATACACGCCACCATCACGGAATTCATCAGCTTCAATAGAAGCTCCGGTACCGTTTCCTAAAACCGAAAATGAAGCGGTTGAATAATCTATACCTGCATTAGCCCATTCTAATACCTGAATACTGTTAGAAAACTCTCCTGCGAATGTACTAGCGATAACTGCCTGTGAACTTTTTGTGTTTACCAGCGCAGTTCTAGGTGTTTCGGTAGGATCTCTATCTTGACTGTAAGCACCGAATGCTCCATATGAACAGTTTCCGTTTAACGCTCTCATTACGCCACCATCTGTGGCTAGATAACCTGCTTGGCAGTAATAAGTAAATACCGATACAAGTTCTGCACGACCATTGTTTAATACCCAAGCACCAACACCATCGCTTAACACCTGTGTAAAATCATTAGCCACCATAGATTTATTACCACCATTGTGTAGATTACCATCAACTTTCATTCCTACACAGTTATCACCTAATGTTGTACATCCTTGTATATACGGAGATCTTGTTGTGATCCAGGTTCTTTCATCATTAGGTCCCCATCCTGGATCGAGAGAAACATATGCGCCACCTGTGGGCAGTTGATATAATTCAAACACTCCCGGAGGATTTAATGTACCGCTTAATCCCTTTAAGGTACAGTGTCTTATACCTGTAGCGTCTCGGACGTAGAATAAATCGTCAGTATCGCTGCCTTGAACAGCATTTCTATACCATCTAGCTGCTAATATTGATTTATAGTTTCCAGAATATTCAACATCATATAATATTGCATCTAAAAATCCTTTTACATCTCTTCGGCACAGTGCAGGATCAAATGCGTATGCCGGAAATGCAAAAGAAATGTAAGAACTTATTTCATAGGCAATAAATTCGTAATTCGCTCTAACCACTGCTAATGCTCTATGCAGTCCAGCAACCGTCGATCTAGAATTTGATCCGGTTACTGTTACATCTGTGCCTATGCTGTCTAGATAAAATTGTATATATTGTATTATATCGTCTATTTTAGTCTGCATAGAGGTTGCTGCACTTGCTAAACCTGCTTCTAAATATCTGATTTGAGTTTGAGTGTTTCCTGCAGTTGGTATTATAGGTGTATTAGCAACTATATCAGGTAATATGTCTCTTAATCTTCCTAATGCTGCTTGAGTATATGAACTATCATTAGCCAGTTCAGGGATAGCTTCGGATGCACGAATAGTTACAGATCTTAATTCTTCTCCTAGTATCACAGTATTAGCAGGAACGATAATCGGTCCAATTTCTACGTATTCTCCAGTAGCAACATGAATTACTACGGCACCCGTTAATTTTTCTGCCTGTATACAAGCATATCTCACCGAAGCCCATGCAGAATCTGGTGTTCTTCCTCGATACGGATCATCTATGCCGTCAGGTTCAACAAATCGATAATTTACCACTTCACCTAATGTGTCGTAACCTATTGTATCGTTATCCTGTATTACTAAAACTTGATTAGCTGTACCTATATGTACAGGAATGGCGCCTAAAGAACTAGTATCAGATTTTACACCATATGATAATAGATCTCCCAAACGTTCCATTGCGTTGTCTGGTTCCCCTTCAAGATAGATCGCCCAGTAATCGAAACCGTTGCCGTTATCTGGAAAATTTTCGTTGACATTTGAATGGTGGGGTGTAGTACATTTATAAACTTTGTTATTGAAACTAACTAAATCGCCATAGGAATAGAAAATATTATCTTGATATCCATTTCTCCATCTAACACCGTCTGTTAACAAAGACCAATCAGCTGATAATCCTGGATCCACGCCAGCAGTGGCTTGTTGTACTGTAATTGTTCCGCCCATATTAGCATGATAGGAACAATAGTAATAAAGAACAGTCGGAGTACCGCGATCAACAGTTAATGATACGGTTCTAGCTCTAGCCATAGAGAAATCTCTTTCGTAGACTTCTTTAGACACTGTTACACCATCTAATTGATAAACTACATTTCTAGTATAAGCTGTGCCGCTAGCTTGATCACCGTTTGGATCATCGATAGAAAAGTTTAACGGATGTGGATTTAAATTTCCTGTGATATTATCGTTAGGAAAATATAAATTTGTTAGCGCGGTTTGATTGAATCTGTAGGTAATGCCTGTGTAAAAAGTTAAATTAGGTGCATACTCAACGCCATCGATAGCGTATCTATTTCCGGTTTGTCCGCTAGGAGCTGATCCGACTGTAACAACGTAATTGGTCGTATCAGCATCTATACCAACAGTGTCTGTTGTAGCGATGTATAACCTACCACCTCGTCTTACCACTTGACCTATTTTATAATCATTAGTTTCTGACCACTCTCCTTGAAAGTCGAAACCTTTGGACACAGAAACCCAATCTAAAGTTTCGGTGTTAGGATTAAGACCTTGATTTGATCTTAAGGCGATATATAATCTGCCACCATATTTTACAATATCTCCAGTACCATAACCCGTGGCGCTATTCCATTCTCCTAGATAATTTTGTCCTGGAATTTCTAATGACCAAAAATCCTCATTGAAATCTAATGCTGAATCGTCAGCGGAAGTATAAGAACTTGTACATTTCCAAATGGCTCCGCCGAATTTAACATAATCGTTTAAGTTATATCTTAGACCTGGGCTGAATGTGCCTCTATATTCTATGTTAGAAAAATAAATGTCCCAGTTAAGTTGATCGGTTTCTAAAGTGCCTGATGCTGTGTGTTCTGTATTACAAACATACACGATCCCCGATAACGATACAGCATCATTGACTCTATATCGTGTAGCAGTTATCCATTCTCCTCTAAACTTAACAGAAGAAAAATACAAAGTCCATGCGCTGATATTATCTGTAAAATTGGTCTGACTAGTATGGCTGGTTATACATTTATAAACTTGGCCACCATGTGTGACTAAGTCATTCACAGCATATACAGTAGCAGTAGTCCATGTGCCTCTATAAGCAGAGCTTTCGCTCATCACTGACCAATAACTACCTACGTCTGTGGAAAACGTGCTAGTAGATGTATGTTGTGCAGTACAGAAATATAAATTACCTGTTCTTAATACAACATCATCTCGTTTATAAGCGGTGGCGGCGGTCCAGTTTCCTCGCCAGTTATATCTAAATCGATTAATCTTAAATTCAGCCATTTTGTAGTCTCAATTATCCGTTTGATGAAATACCAGTTGGGTATGAATATACCCTGTTAATCCTCATGACCAATTGTCCTTGAGAATCAACATAATAAAATATTGGACGATTATCCCATTTGTACTGTGGATATTTTAGGTTATCGTATACTATGTTATGATCGGAATCTATTCCGTCTAGATAATCCACACCCGCTTCAAAATCTTCAAAAGTTTCACCTATAGATCCCGATGTGTTTAGTTCGATATCATCGGTGTCTTTAAGCTGATCACTTCTTACTAAGAATAACTCTCCGTCTGCATTTCTTCTTAAGCCGTAGAAATATCTTGGACTATCTCCTAGTACTTCTTCTGGGCTAACACCTAAATAGTAAGGACTGGCCATATATTTCTCCTTATGATATCTCTACATAACTTACAGTAGCATCTATGCTGCTGTCTACATCACTGCGTATTCTTATACCTGCAGTTTCAGGTAATATCAATTTTTCACCCTGTGTGATTATTTTCACTGAAGTATTAGGTGCTATGGTTAATCCTCGTACATAATACCCTTGTGTAGAATTTTCATCTATTACAAAAACATCAACGTTCACTGTATCGTAATCAGTGGTATTAGCGATGTTACAACCTATCACTGTAGCTCTAACTCCTGCAGGAATCTGTAAAACATCTATTGGTGTAGTTCCTATATCTGTTACAACTGAATGTTTAAACTGTGTTGGCATATTTTACCCCAATGTTAACGCCCATGAAATTGCTATGTCTTCTGCTTGAGCAGCACTGACCGCACCTGACGTACCAGCCGGACTTGCCCAGGCTGTACCATCCCAAATTTCTAGTGCTTTAGAATTTGTATTGTAGCGAGTCATGCCTAATACTGCATAAGCGGTTGGTCTTTCTGCATCGGTTCCTCTTGGAGGAACAAACCCGTTAGTTCCTGCAATTTTAAAATATCCGGTACCGCTCTGTGCTATCTGTGTGATTTGATTTGATGCAACGTTAGTAATCACGTTGTCAACAATTCTAAAATTACCTAATCTCACACCACCTGTGCCGTTACCGTCTATGTAAAGATCCTGACCAGTAGTTGTAGTGATTTCGTTATCGCGGAACATCAAATTACCAACATCTAATGCAGGAAGATTTACTGATGTGGTGTAAAAATTGTTAACGTATATCGCTCTCCATCGGAAGCTTGTAGATCCTAGATCATACAAGTTGTCAGTTTCTGGAACTAAATCGCTTCGAATACTAGCATTGATTACAATGTTGTCTGTTAAAGCATCACCTATAATAATGTTTCCGCCAATGGTAACGTTTCCTGTAGCATTAATGCTTCCAGTTACGTTTAGATTTCCTGTGATATTTGTATTTGC
>JACCDO010301097.1_pt1 | contig 11493 bp, 12 predicted proteins | sample 7446101 | NCBI WGS metagenome assembly JACCDO01 (sample SAMN15323440, study PRJNA562643) | freshwater metagenome | isolation source: river surface water | place: USA:Blue River Watershed | collected 2017-08-16
GTTCTATAGAACTGTGTAATGATAGTATTTATACGTTCTATAATATCATACAACCCACCGCCGTGCTGCTGCCGCTGTCGTCGTGTACGACTCCTTCCGTTGGAACGGATATTCGCGCTGGCATTCATGCCACTGGTACGCATCCTTATTTATTCCTCGGATATTAACCTAGGTCGGAAGACCCTCATCTCCTTCGCGTATTATATAAAATCGCCAGCAATTATAGACAGCCCTCAAACAAATGGATCGCAAAACAGCCATTCTTTTACTCAAAATGTTTGATATCTTCCTTCTAACTGCATATTATTTCACACTCGCCTTCATTGCTGCAACAACGATTGACACGTTTTTAGGTAAATATGAGAACAAGGAGGATGAGAAAAAATCGACACTCCGTCTTTTCAGCGAGGCAATTATACATACCTTCTTCCTCCTTGTCGTCTTCTACCTTGCCCGTAATTTAGTAGATCTAATTCCCTTTCCACTCGACGGCCTCTACGGTTTCCAACACAGTCGTGTAAAAGAGCGCGGAGGTGACGTCGTCTTTGTGTTCATTGTCTTCTTTTACCAGGATTACTACACCAAAAAACTGCAGACACTCTATAATCGTCTAATGGGCAGGTTTAAAACACCAGAAACTGGTTCCCAGCAGCAGCAGCAGCTAGCTGCGAGTGGAAGCAATTAGAGATTGGACGGCCGCCGGCTCAGGTGCATAGCAGTCACCGCCAGTGCACCAGCAACCTGCCGCTCGTTCACACCAAGAAAAATTGAAAGTTGGATTGTATGTATTATCATGTGCACCCTGCCTATATTTCACATATCAAGCCTCCCCATTATAATAAGAATGGCCAAGAAGTCTGCAACTGAGACCTCTACCAACTCTTCAAGCAAGTATCTGCGATTCTGTCTTAACTGTGATCCCAAGATGCGCTGCAAGTCCTCTGCTCGTAAGTCTGCCGCCGGTCCTTGTGAATCCTGCGGCGAAATCAATGACTACTTCAGCTGCCCTAACTGTGCTGTTTGTAAGCAAAAGCAGAATACGATGTATTATCATATGTCAAAGTGCACTGGTTCAACAAAGTTCAAGTGCGAGCATTGCAAGTTCACGACAGTACAGCAGGCAACGCTCGATTTGCACATGCAAGCAAAGCATCCCGAGCATGCTCCTGAAACGAGTCGTGAGCAATTCTGTTGCCCATGGCCCGAATGCCCATTCAAATCCCTAACTGCCGGCAATTTACGTATCCACTTTCTCCGCATCCATTTCGCCTCTAAGTGTAGCAAAGTTCTAGAGCGCGATGATACAGGCGATTATTGCTGCGGACTTTGTACACATCCCTTCAAGAACTCCACGCATTTCTATTATCATATTGGACCATGCCTAATTGAACACGATCAATTAAACATGATGCAAGAGCAATTTGTGAAGATGGTTATTTAGGCGGACCGCAGCTAGCCACAATGACCACAATGGCCTGCCTAAATCTTTTTTTAGTGTCGTTAGGCAGACGTGTGAATAAATGGCATATTATCAAACACAGCCACTTGTTCCGAATGCCTATTATGTCGATATTATTGGCGGATCTACTGCCAATCAGGTATCTGCCGCTGCATTTTCAGCGGTTGAAAGCAACGTAACTGCCCAGCAAGCAATTATTGACCCCAACACCGCCACCGCCAACATCAACTTCCTAACTGCTGCAACAACAGGTGGATCAATTACTCTCACTTCACCACTCGCTTTATCAAATAATGTAAATTTAACAATACAAGATGCTGCAATAAATGGCGGTGCAGGTTTGAAGTCTGCATTTACGACAGGTGGTTTTATTGGAATAAATGGTGTAAATGGTAGTATTCAGGCGGGATTTGCAGGCGCTGTTGAGCAGACTATCAGCACAACAGCGACACATTATATAAGTACGAACGGCAGCAATTATCGCCTAACTGTTGAAGGGGCGGTTTATGCATCATCTTTTAATACATTATGTCCGTATCGTGTACTAATTGATAATAAGGAGGTGTTACATGTAGCCGAAAATGGTGATATGTATTTGAAGGAAGGTGCGCAGATTTATATAGGCGGGCGTCGGTTACGCTTGGAGGGGCTTTTAGAGTAAGGAGGAAGCGTTAGCTGCTGAGCTAGCCACTGGCTCTGCGCTGACGCGACAAGGGCTGACGCCTAGAGTAGGGAGGCAGTTAGAGTGTGTGTTGATACTAAGAACGCGTCAATTGCCTCTACATGGGCCTGTAATTTTTTCACAGCACCCATCACTGTAAACAACAGCTGATCAGAATTCAAACTGCGGAAATCATCATAACTGGCATATGGGACTTTTCGCACAGCATTTGATAATATAGACTCAAGATCCTGTGCAACTACACCTATTTGTGTCGTGGAGCCAAGAACGGCCGAATCTGCAAAACTTGATATAAAATTAAAGGACTTCATTGGGATTGCCGCCAATGTGCTATAACAGTAGTCTAAATTTGCAGAACTGATATTTTCTTTAACGCGCGCATCAGATGGTGCGGCAACACTATAGGACACTTCATATGTTGTTGCATCATATCCAAGATATGTTGTACCTGCATTATTGCGTATAGGATTTACATAGAAAGAGCTTGATGAAATTGTTTGCGTGGCCGTACCAGATGCATTTAGGATGATGGTGTTTGTGCTTTGGTTGCTTGGGCCTGCATTGTACCCAATTGCAATTGCATATTGACCCTGATTTGATAAACCTGCAGATCGCCCTAATGCAATTGCATCTGCACCCTGATTATACATTGATGTTTCATATCCAATACCTATTGCAAATTGTCCTTGTGTGGAAATACCTGTATTTAGACCAATGGCAGTTGCTCCAAACCCTTGATTTGAATAACCTGAATTTTTACCAATTGCTATTCCTCCACTTCCTTGTGTAAAGGCACCTGCAAAATTACCAAATGCAATACAATCACCTCCTTGTGTTGAAACACCTGCACCCGCACCAAGTGCAAATGAATTCGGTCCTTGATAATATTCACCAGCTGATACACCGACTGCAACTGCACCATATCCTTGTGTTAGACGACCTGCAAAAGGACCAAGTGCAAATCCATACTGTTGTTGTGAAGATACACCTGCATCAGTTCCAATTGCAAATCCATATGGGCCTTGATTTGATTTACCTGCATTTATACCAATTGCAATCGCTTGTTGTGATTGTGCAAGTTCACCTGCACGTGTTCCAATTGCTACTGAATTTCCCTCCTGATTAGAATAACCTGCTCTATAACCAAGCGCAATAGAACCACCTAACTGTCTTAGTGATCCTGCCTGATAGCCAACCGCGACAGCATATGATGTTTGTGTTGACATACCACTTTCAGATCCAACTGCGACTGTATATGTTTGCTGATTTGAAAATCCCGCATTTTTACCAATTGCAACCGTTTCTATACCCTGTGATATCTGTCCTGCATTTGAACCTATTGCAACTGCCGTTATTCCCTGCGATGTTAAACCGGCATTTGAACCAATATGTACATTTCCATAATTGAGTAATGTTGAAATAGTGGAAATATTATCCCCTGATGCATATGAATTTAGCGCAATTGATAATGTAGATAAATCAGCATTTAGGGCATAATTGGAAAGGGCAGAGGAGAGTGTGGAGAGGTTGCTAGTAGTAGCATAATTGGAAAGGGCAGAGGAGAGTGTAGAGAGGTTGCTAGTAGTAGCATAATTGGAAAGGGCAGAGGAGAGGGTGGAAAGGTTGCTAGTTGTAGCATAATTGGAGAGTGCCGAGGAGAGGGTGGAGAGATCAGCATTTAGGGCGTAGTTAGAGAGAGCAGAGGAGAGTGTAGAGAGGTTGCTAGTTGTAGCATAATTGGAGAGTGCTGAGGAGAGTGTGGAGAGGTTACTAGTTGTAGCGTAGTTAGAAAGTGCCGAGGAGAGTGTGGAAAGGTTGCTAGTCGTGGCATAATTGGAAAGTGCCGAGGAGAGAGTAGACAAATTGCTTGTAGTAGCATAATTGCTTAAGTATGTTGAAACATCTCCACCAGCAAAGCTAGATATACTGTTAACAATAAGATTCGTGCTATAAAGTGCCGACGATGTATTTGATAGATTAGAATTTGTTGTGTTTAAATTATTTGATAAATTTGCAAGATTAATATTTGTAATTGTGAGAGCAATTGATAAATTGCTCAAATTTGTGATAGTGGTTGAAGTGGATACTGCCAAATAATTTGTGTATGATGACAAGCTTGAAAATTGTCCTTGTAAAACACCAACACTTGTTGACATCGATGATATACCAACATTTGGTGCACTCATAAAAAGATAATAAGCATATGAGCTCAATTCATTAAAATCCCCATATAACGAGGAAATTTTAATACCTTGTGTACTTGCGGTTGCAACAAGATCCAAGTATGTATTTTGGGCAAATGGTGTAAGTACTCCATACACATATGAACTTAGATTATTCACAGATGTTGATGTAGCAAATCCACCTGTATTTGAATCTATATATTGATATACTGTGCTAAGACCACTTCCAATATTAGTAGAATTAGAGTTAATTTGACTTTGTAAAGTACTTTGTGTTGATAGTAGCATTGCTTCAGTGACAGAGGAGGCAAGTACAGTGCTATAAAAGGTGGCCTCAAGTTCCGAAATTGCAGTTGATAATGTAGAGATTTGTGGTGGAACCCAATTTGATGTTGCGGCATTTAGGGTGGATAAACTTTCGCACGCTGTGCTAAAATCAACAAGTGGGACACCTCCCAAATAAATAGTTGCGCTCAGATTACTCAGTTGTCCATTAAAAGTACTAAATACGTCGGGTAAGTATCCAACACCATATGTGCTTATATTATTTAATGTGTTTGCATACGTTAGTGCTCCGCTAACACCAACAGTTAGGATTGTGTTAGTGCTTTGTTGATTATATGAGTTACTACCAGGCAAATAGCACCACCCAGATCGTATGTATATCTCTTGTATATCAAGTGTCGGCAATGAACTCATTCTAAGAAATTGCTAGAAAAAGGGTTTCTTAGAATCAGCACATAAATTGAGTCGGACTATAGACTTTACTTATACTGCGGCATTTGAACTATAGAGTAGTTTAATACCAATATTTCCAGAAATTGTCTGAATTGTTGCGCCGGCGGTCGACATTGTAGAAATATACATATAAATTGAGTCATTTGAAAAAGATTGAATTGTCTGAAAGCTAATGCTGTTACTTGTAAGAATGCTATTTGTTGGTAAAATAGGTGTGATAATTTGATCAAGTACAGTTCCAGCAGCATTTCGTAATTGCATTAAAAGGCCAGTATTTGAATTAGGGGTTGTGTAGTTTATTTTGCTTGTTATTTCATAAATGCCTGGTGAGGATGCAAAAATAGTCGAAATAGCACCGCCAACCCCACCGACGGGGAACCAATTCCAGCCTTTTACAATTGTGCTATTAAATTGAACGGGTTGATTACTCAATGTTTGACCTGCATATATATTTCCATTGGCGACGGGTGTACGCCAAATTGTAGAGACGCATGCATTAGAGAGTGTGGAAAATTGTCCAAGACTTGCCAATTCAACGGGTGAACTGATTTCAGCCGTTAAAGTACTAAAACTGGTACTTGTTACTTGATATAATGCTTGAATTAGTGCATATTGATCTCCTAATGCGGTACTAAGACCTGTACTGAGGCCAATTATATCACCTGGTGTATAACCGGCGCTGCTAAGAGTCGACGTAATATTCACAAATGTAGCAGCGCCTCCATTACCAGTAACAGTTAGTACAGAATTTACTGGAGCAAATGTGTTCGATGTCGTACGACCTATATATTCATTTGCCTGCAATAAGTCAGCAAATGTCGTAATACGACTCATTCTAGTAAGAGTGTCGATGCTTTTCCTGCCGTTTCTTTACCCCACTAAAGGTCGCGTCAAAACAATTTAAGAAAACCCTTCATAAAATAAGAATGCCTTCCGGTGGTGGTTTACTGCAATTAGTAGCACAAGGTAAGCAAGATATATACCTGACTGGCAATCCGCAAATAACTTTTTTCAAGCTTGTGTATCGGCGCCATACAAATTTTGCAGTTGAGTCAATGCCAATGTATTTTGACGGTACTCCTGCATTCGGGCAGCGTATTACTTGTCTAGTACCTCGGCGTGGAGATTTATTAGGACAGGTGTATTTACAAATTACACTACCTGCAATTGTTGACAACAGTGGTAATCCTATATCATATGTCAACTCAATTGGTCATGCAATTATCGAGGAAATTTCTGTCGAGATCGGTGAGCAGGAGATTGACCGGCAAACCGGAGAATGGATGGAGATATGGTCTCAATTTATTACGCCTTCTTCTCAACAAGAGGCGCTTAATAACTTAATAGGCCGCGTAGATGGAACAATCCCTCCACGCATTTTTGGCCCTGTAACAATCAATGTACCACTCCGATTCTGGTTTTGTAATAACCCTGGTAATTATTTACCGTTAATTGCTCTCCAATATCATCCAGTTCGCATTAATGTTAAATTGCGAACATTACAAAAACTATTCTATACTGCCGATCTTGGCAATCTCGATTGTAGTACGCAGGCATCAACGGCGACTCCTGGTGCTGGCCCATCATTCCTCATGTGGGGTGATTATGTATATTTAGATACGGAGGAGAGTCGCAGATTTGTCAGCACAAGCCATGAATATCTAATTGACCAAGTTCAATACACGCCTGTGCTCTCTTTCCCACAAAGTGGCAATTTCTTATCCGTCCAGTTAGACTTTAATAATCCTATTCGTGAACTTTTCTGGTATATTCAACGTGATTTCATGTTTGAGACGCATGAATATTTCAATTACACGTCGATCTCTGCTCGAGATGTTACAACATCAATTCCAACAGATCTTCTAACAGCAGCAATTATTCAGGTAGACGGGCAAGATAGATTTGAAGAACGTGATGCAACCTATTTTAGACTTATCCAGCCATGGTCGCACCATACAACAACCCCGGTAAAATCTTTCATCTATAATTACAGCTTTGCTCTACGGCCTGAAGAGGCACAACCATCCGGCTCTCTTAATGCCAGCCGCTTAGACAGTTTTGTACTCAATATAACGATTAACAACACAACAACACCTCCTCGTGGCCCTTGCCACACCAGAGTATATGCTACAAATCACAACGTCTTACGTGTAATTGATGGATATGGTGGTTTGTTATTCCGTGTATAATGAAAACGTGTGAAGTAGTAGCTTATGTCATCGACAGCAGAACAGAAACAAGCTGAAAAGACCTGTTCCTTACCAGCAACTCCTGTTGTAAAAATAAACGATAGTGGTCCTGGTGCAACAGAAAATAGTGCAAAAACCGGCAGAAATACGGCAAATGCCGCAAATGCTGCAGAAAATCCCGAAAAAGAGAATGTTCTTCCTCGCTATTACTACACTCAAAAAGAGTTCTGGGGAGGAACAACACTATCCTACACAATATACACGGTTCTTGCCCTAATTCCTATTAGCGGATTCTTAGGACTCGATCATATGTATATGCGATCTCCTGGAACTGGGTTTATGAAATTTATTATGAATTTTTTCACGCTCGGTTATTGGTACTTTTACGATGTTATACAGGCTGTAACTGACCAAGAGGATGTTCGTACATTTGGTGTATCTATGCCCTTGTATGGCCCTTCAGGCATTGGTGCAGGTTCATTTGGAAGTGAAGAGGAGCCAGTTACAGATAAGAATGGAAGTGCAGGGAATTTCCTGTGGTTCACATTTGCATCCTTATTCCTCCCTTTTGGTATCGAATATCTAATTGCAGGTGATATTGGCGGCTTTCTCTGTAAATTTGTTGGTACATTATTTTTCATTGGTCTCATTTATGGTTTGATAAATAACATGAAACTTCTCAACCATCCTGAGCGGGTATTATGTGAGGGGTTGCCACGGTTTGCGCCATTTACATGGTTTGATGTAGAAGAGCGCTTTGAAAACACCGCTTTCCGAAATAAATTGGGTGATAATTGCCCACCTGCTGAAGGTGCTGTTGGCGGTTGGTTTAGCGGTATTTTTGGTAATTTAGTGACAAAGGTGCCTGGATTGGCGGAGATATATCAGACATTTATTGGCGTGAAGGACGCTGCAAAGCAGGTGACTCGGCAGACGGCACAGGCATTAGGGACTGCAAAGAATTTGGCGGGGAAGGCTGTGGCAGTTAGTGGCAAAATTACTGAACTGCAAGCTGCTGCAGCAGGTGCGGGTAGTGCAAGCAGTGTACTTGGGTCAATCGCTGGTCCAGCAGCAGGAGCGGCAGGAGCAGCGCCAACAGCAGCGCCAACAGCGCCAGCGGCAGACAACAGACCAGGAATACCCCTAACACCTGGTGCCACAATGACAGGTGGTGGAAGCGTAGACAGCTCCAGTAATACAATTCTCACATTTACATTTGCACTCGTTTTCCTCGGCGCAATCTTCCTAAAAGGCAAAGACTCAATAATTGCGTTGTCAAATAAAAGTGACAGAAAAATGCCGGCTTTAGGAAATTACGTTATACGCAATAAGAATGAACCTGCCCTCCCTCCCGAATCAGGAGTATTTTGAGAGCCTACTTGCCCGGCCCTCTAGTGATCCTACAAGTTTTAAGCCGCTTGTAATTATTTATTTCACGGCTCGCTGGTGTGGTGCCTGCAAGCGTCTTGATCTACCAAGACTCATTGCTAGCCGCCCTGATGCTGAATGGTTTGTCTGCGATGTCGATGAAAACCCCTACACCCCTGGCTACTGTGGCCTTAAAACAATCCCTGCGTTCCAAGCAATTAGTTATGGAAAGGCACTCCCTCTCTTAAGCAATAGCCAAAATGAGGCCGTCGGCGCCTGGCTTGCAGCACTTCCCAAGTAAATTAAATATATAAAGTAAGATGAACGGTCCGCCTATAAATGCCGCTATTTTCCTCGATAATACTCGGGAAAAAATAGAACAGGTTAAGGCGGCTTGCCCAGCAATTACGACAATTCGTGTGGCGGATTCTGCACATGGCGCGCGTCGTTTACATCCAAATAGAACATTACGGCGAAAGCCAGGGGACCAATTAGAGGTTCGTGTGAAAGCTGGTATAAATGCATCAACAATTCGACGCATAGCCTCCTGGACGCGCAAACATCGTCAAGGCAGACGTGCAGCTCTTTTTGACAGGGGATGTACAATTACACAGTTCAAAGGTGGGCGGCCCCAATCTAGCTCTGAAGAAACACTCACAACTATCTGCGGTGGACCACAACGACTTGCAACTCTTCGTCGTATGTTTGATGGGCTCTATAAAGCAGGTGTAGAAGTTGTCCTACTCACAAACAATACAACAACTCATCGCCCTGTTTTCAAGCAATTAGTGCGCCGCCTACTTGGTCCTGGCCGGCCATATAAAATAATAGCAAGTCAACTAACTGCCGCAGGACATAAGGGGCGTGCTCTGCAAAAGCTGAATGCATTTAGGGGTTTGTGTAAAATGACGCGCAAGGTTAGATGAGTTCCGAGGCTACTAGCAAGCCAGTGGACCAACCCGATGTATTAATTGTTGGCGGTGGGATTTCTGGCCTTTATACTGCAAGAGAGATCCTGCGGCGAAAACCAAAAACACAGCTGCTTCTTATAGAGAAATATCCTATACTTGGTGGCCGTGTACTATCGTTTAAGAAGGATTTAGGTGCACATAAAGCGGTTGGCTGGGAGGCAGGCGCAGGTCGCCTTCATTATTCGCAAAAGCGTGTACACAAACTATTACATGATTATGATATGACAGTCGTACCTCTGCCTGCAACTGTTGACTATCTGCCAGACTGCGAACATGCTCGTCGGCAGGACAACAACTTCAGCTGCCTGGCAGCTGCCATCCTGCCACTTCTTGCAGCCCTGCCAGTTGCAGAGTTGCAGATGACAACATTGGCAGACATCTGTAAACGCATTCTTGGTCCTATAGAGGCAAAGGCATTTTTTGATAAATTCCCGTATCATACAGAGGTACATCGTCTTAGAGGCGATTTAGCGCTTGATACATTTAGGAGTGTGATGGGTGCTGATGCGGGTTTTTGTACGGTGCGAGGGGGATTTGGCCAGTTACCAGTTGCGATTGCAGCAGATGTTCGGCGTTCTGGTGGGACTATTTGGCTCGGCGCTGAACTTGTCCGTTGGTCTGGCAGCGGCAGCGGCAGCAGCACAGCCCCACTAAAAGTGACAGTTCGTCTTAACCGTCCCGATAAAATAAACCCTGTTGTAACAATTCGCCCTAAAAAGATGATCCTCGCTCTTCATGCAGGTGCGCTCCAATCATTCCCTCAAACGCGTAATTGGTCGCCATTGAAACATTTAGGGGTTGCTAAGCTATTGCGTATTTATGCAGTGTTTCCTTCACAATCATTATGTGATGGCAAAAAGGGTCCATGGTTTGCAGGTATGTCAAAAGTTGTCACACCAGGCCCATTACGTTATATAATTCCTATAAATGAGGAGGCTGGAACAATTATGATATCTTATACGGATGGGGATGATACTGCGCCATTTTGGACGGCGGCGGAAGCGGCAGATGCGCCTGGTGCAGCAGGTGCAGCAGCAACAAATCGCCTGACAAAACTTATAATGACACATGTACGCCGTCTCTTTGGACCTTCCATTCCAAACCCAAGCTTCATAAAAGCACATCCTTGGACAGTCGGTTCAACATATTGGAAACCTGGCCGATATGATGTAGACAATGTCATAAAAGCAAGCAGACAGTTGCAATCAGGTGTGTTTGTGATTGGCGAGTCCTTTTCAAAAGAACAGGCGTGGATTGAAGGTGCATTAGAATCTGCAGATGGCTTTTTAAAAGATAATGTATCTAATTTATAGATAAATGGATATTCGTAAAATTTCTGCTATAATTTTAGTATTAATTTTTTTACCTTTATATTTATTTGTGTACATTCCGGTAAAACGTTCTACACAATCTAAATTATCATATGGTCTAGTTTTACTTGTTGGTATTCTATTACTTGTAAAAAGCGTATATGGCACGTATGAAGATGTTGCGCATTAAAATGTAGTATAGTATAAATGAACACACATGCAATACTTTCGATTTTTCATCTACTTGTAATTGCCCCGTTCTTCTTCTATGTCGCCGTTCAACGTGCTGCAATCCCTAATATTGTATATATGATCTTAGCAATTCTTGCAATTGTACTGTTCCTATATCATGGTTATAAGATGGTGGCCCGTTGGAAGGCGAATTCTGGGTATGCATGGGTGAATGCAATTCATTTCTTAGCAGTTGCACCACTTCTATTTTATATTGGTTATCACGCAAAAGACACTCCTCGCGCAGCATATGAGATCTTAGCAATGTTTGCATTTGCAGCATTTGGGTACCACTTATACAGTTTAATTAAATCCATTAATATGATTGATTAAATGCACAACCCAGCCCCAGCCCCAGCCCA
>JACCDO010720624.1_pt1 | contig 11492 bp, 14 predicted proteins | sample 7446101 | NCBI WGS metagenome assembly JACCDO01 (sample SAMN15323440, study PRJNA562643) | freshwater metagenome | isolation source: river surface water | place: USA:Blue River Watershed | collected 2017-08-16
CTGAGGTAGTCTTCTAAGGCTGTGATTTCATCATCTGACAGGGCACGGTTGTAGGCCACTTGTTCAGCAAGGTCGCCGTCCCAGGCACTCATAGTTTCAACATAGGTCGCTGTGGTTGGAACAGTTCCACTTGGTGGTGTGCCACCGTTGGTCACAGTTCTTGCTACCTTAGCCCATCTAAATGTGCATCTGCTGGCCGCGGCTGCTGTGCTATCGTAACGCATTGTGATAATCTTCCAAGTGCCGTCTGGATCTATACTGCTGGCTACATTGGCTGATCCCGCAGGGGTATAGAATATAAATTGACTGCCGCCAAAATATCTAACTCCAGTTACACTGACTTGTGAAGAATCGGTTATCATAAACAAGGCAGGATTAAATCCCCCTGTGATAACTGTTTTGGCCAACATGACTACTGTCCATCCTGTAGCATTGTCAAAGGCATTAGTAGTAAATCTAATATTATCGTATGTAGTGGCCGTGGCAAATCTAATCACAGGATAGCCGTTAAGTGTATCGCCTGCACCGTTTTGAACTGTTGGCTCTCGTCCAGTACCGCCTGCTGCACCATTTGTACCAGTTGCTCTGTTGGTCAAGGCAGTAACGGTAGTGCCGTCTGAGAATGTACCACCGTTGATGGTTGATGCTGTTGCGGTGTCATACCATATGGCCAATCCTGATAATACGCTCGGAGCAAACCAAGGGCGACCTGGAACAAGTCCAGCTGCATTGGCATTATCAATGATACCATTGTCATCATACTGTGTAGGAAGTTGTGCAATGTCGTAAAGTGCTCTTCGACCATCTGCAGCACGATCAATGGCAGCTAAATCTAACTTAGCCTTTTGACGCAGTTCTTTTGTTGCGAGTGTTGAGATTCCGTTGGCTGCCATGATCACATTCCTGGACGATGTTGGTGATTGGGATACATGCTGATGCTGTCTCCACGAATGTCTGCCGGGTGTTTGCTCTTGTGTACATCATCCCCTGACGCTAACACAGCATCAATTGGTGCTGTCATTTCTTCTGGGCTGTTTGAGTATTCGGTATCGCCGGTGCCAATTAGGCCTGCAATTTGTCGCATGCGCACCAGTTCAGCGTCATCCTCAGCAGGGCCGGGCTCGGTGCTGACTACCACTGCCATTTTGGGCTCTGGCTGGTCCACTGCGTCCACAATGTCAAGTACCTGACGGATTATATCGGTTATTTTCATAATGATCTCGTTATCGAGTATTTATTGACAACGGACCCAGTTCAGTGTATACTACAAGCATGAACATCCAAACCCTGCCCACTCTGCTGGAATCGGCCCAAATCACCTGCCCAAGTTCGGGCAATCAGCGAGCCTATGCTGATCTAATTGAAGAAAGTGCTTGTGCCATTGCCCGGAATCAATTTCAGACTCAGTATCGCAAGTCGCGTTCGGTCAAAAGCACCGAGGATTTTGCTTTGGTTGAAAATGGGCGTACCATTTATGTAGATGTCAAAACACGGCAGCTGGGCACGGATCTAAACATGCCCAACATGATCAGTGTGGACAAGTTGAACAAACTGCTGGATGATGCTGATACCGAACTGTACTATTGGATGATCGACTATGAAGTGCGCGAAGACGGGTCTGCACAGGTGGCACATACCGAAATGCGAGCTGTATGGGACCTGCCCTGGGCTGCCCTGGCCATACAAAATCTGGGCCTGGGCCAATTACAGATTGCCGACTGGTCTGCGATGAATCAACCCGGCTTGCCCAGAGACGCATGGCATGCACAACTCAAACAAGAGATGCGGGCATTTTACACTCGCCAAGCTCAAAAATTCCTGGATTTGGCCAGCAAAATCTAGCCCAAAAACTGTTGCAAAAAAGTAACACTTTTGTACTGCTTTATAACCCTGTAAAATCAACAGGTTAGCGGGCACTAACCCCGCAAAATCAGCCCAAAAAACGGTTGACCCAAAAGCCCAAATCGGCTATAATAATAGCATGAATCAAGTAAAGCGCAAACGCCGTCAGGACACTAAACACGTGATCTACTGCATCACCAATACAGTAACAGGTGAGCAATATGTAGGCATCACAGTATGTGGGCAAAAAGTTCACAAGGCACTGCGAGTGCGCATCCAAAAACACATCCGCCGTGCTGTGACAGAAAACAAAGACTGGGCATTATGCCAAAGCATTCGTGAGTACGGTACATTGGCTCACACTTATGGTATTTTGGAATTTGTGCGTGGTCGCAAGCCTGCTCATGCTCGCGAGCGTGAGCTGATTCGTATGTACAACCCTCAACTCAACTCTCACTAAGGAGACACTATGTTTGATCAAGTTTACAAGATTGAGGTCAACGGCAAGACCTATGAACAGGTTCACGGTAACCCATTTGATCGTGGTTCAGCAGACAGCTACTACGGTCGTGGTGCCAAGCCACACTGGTACCCCGAAGGCACTGGCCATGGCGAACCCATTACAGAAGAGCGTATGACTGCAGAAGAAATCGAAGCATACTACGCAGGCTACGATTACAACGAGCAGTATGGTGACAAAAAGGATTGGGGTTAATCATGGATATCCAAATTCACGGACTCACTGCCAAGCAGGTCGCTCTAGCAGACATCATGTGGGCCATTAGCACCCTAGAAGGTGTGGAGAGTTTTATTGCTACACTGCCGCCAGCTGATCAACGAGACTGCCGTACCATTATCGAGCTCATGCAGTTGGCGTTCGCAGATGAGATCACAGATACAACAGAAGCACAAGAATTGCTTGCACAGTTTTAGCCCGCTGTTCTCCAACTTGGTCCCGCCGGGTGCGGGACTTTTTTTTGGCTAGTGAATTGTTCCGTCTGTGTCAAAGTCCAGCATGTTGATGTCTTTGATGCCCAACAGTTTGAGAATTTTTTTCACAACCGGGGGTGGGTTGAGATGAAACTCGTTGGGTGTAAACATGTGTTTGAGTTCGCCGTCGGGTCCAATTACAAAGCCATAGTCGTTGTCGTCAGCTAGTTCTTCTAGCGTTTCTAGCTCTTCTTCCTGCACCTGATCTTTTTGAATTTTGTTGGTCATAATAGTCAGCCTCCAGCCGACGCAAGTATTTACTAATTTGCTTGTCTAGTTTAAGCAATACAGATTGATCATGTATGAAAGTACCTGAATACACTCTGTACATATCTAGATCTTTTTTGACCGCGTGATCAGCGTCAAACACACCATGCATGGCTGCCATTTCAGCCGCAATACTAAATCCATAGGCTTCAATTTCATCTGCCGCGCCCAGATACTCCTGTTCCTTGCAAAGCACACTATCTAGGTCCTGGCTTTTGTATTGCCGTCCTAATTTGAAGTCTCTACGTCTAGCTTGAGTTCTATGCACCAGTTCATGCCCAACGCATTCAGCCACATCAAAACACAATCTTTGCCAGTGCAGTTTATCCAAACAAATGTGCAGTTGGTTCCAATTGTAAGCCAATGATATGAAAATATGTGCATCCCCAATCATGTCGTTATCATAGTCGTAGTATCCATGCACTATAACTTGATCAAGGTCAACTTGGGTTGTGCGCTTAGTTATGAGTCGGACACCTGGTATATTCACAGCTGATCGCAAGTGTGCTGTAATTTCGCTAGGCGTGGTCGGCCCTTGATGTCTTGGTAGTTTAGCCAAGGCGTACATCAAGGGCACAAACATATCACTTGAAGATCATAAGAGCCATGAGCACTGCTTGAATTGCAAAGCCTAAACCAATGGTGATAATGTTTAGGCCATCTTTGAGAATAGTTGCTCTAGCAAACAGCAATAACAAGCCGCCCCACATGAACAACACCATGTCCACGGGTGGCATACGATCGCTAAGTCCGGCGGCTGTGGCGATCAAGGTTGGAATAGTGGCCAGGTGAATTAGTATGGCTGCAAACCAGCCCAGGGTGTCGGCACTGAGCTTGGCAAAGTTGTTTCTAAACCATTCTTGGACCCAAGAACGGAAACCATCGTAATTCACATGTCCTTCTTCGTCTTTGATTTTGAAGTTCATCATTGTCCTCGTTGATTATTTGGCTTTGTTGTCGCTGTAGAAGATGTGCCTGCCAATTGTGGCGATCTTCTCTTTGCCCCACCGTGGGCTCACATAGTCTGCGTGATAGTACACAGCATTCTTGAGTCCATCAAGGCGGAAGCCTTCCAGTAACACTTTTTTTGCAACAGCCATGCTTTCATTATAGGCTGCTGGGTTAACTGGTTTCCTGTGTGCAGGTGTTTCGCAATACCAACTGAATTGGCAAATCACTTTGTCGTAAATCACACCTTTCTGGAAAATAACGCCGCAAATGTCAGCTGGCCATTTTCCAGATTCTGCACGGTTCAATGTTACCTGAGCCACTGCCACCTTGCCTTCGAAGGGCTCATAACCTGCTTCGTAGTAGATGTTTTGTGCAAGGCATTTGAGCTCACGCTCACGATCCGCAGCAGTAACAAAGGTTTTGGGATAGCTTGCATTTTCACTGCGCAAGTAATCCATTTTGGCCGTAGTGACCTTGGTCGCAAGAACTAGCGCCAGCACTATTCCAGACAGTACCAACACCACATTGACCAATGCTCCTGTAAACGAACGAGTCGTTCCCTGGGCGAGAGTAGTCATAATATCTCCTTTCAAAAAACGGGATTACCAAATCCGTAGTTCTATTTACAGACTGGCAAAGCAACTAATAATACACTATAAGTTTGGTTTTGTCAATGCTAATTACGCTGACTTGATATAAACGGATGCTTTAATGGTGGTTCTATTGGGTTTTATCACCATTAAAAGCGTTGTTTATCCAGCGGCTTCGACGATCCGGGCGCGAACACCTTCCACTAGACCCCAGACATTTTCAAAATAATGCCTTTGGTATCCATAGTAGGCATTGATAAACAATAGGTCTTCTGTTTGGCTTTGAGTCAATCCTCTTTCTCTGCCAAAACTCAAAATCAACAACTGTTGTTCAGCTGTCAATCCAAAACCATTTCGAGCACGACGTTTGGCGGCCTCGTCGTCAATATTGACGCTTGGTACTTTCATGCCCACCTTGGCCAAGGTTATGCTATTCCTGGCCTCAGCCTGCAGAGCCAAGATTGCCTGCCCACCTTGTGTGTTGGGGTTGGCAATCTCTGCCAACAAGCCTGTTATTCCGGTGGCATCAGCAATGGCGCTGGCAACATCTCCTACCAATTGGATGATTGCTTTGAGACCATTTGAAAATTTGAAGAAACCTTCCGGAAACGCTGCTGCTTCAACTAATCCTGCTTGCGATGCTACTTTATTGGCCACTGTGGACGGAGGTGATCCAAGCGATTGGGCAGCAGTTTGAATAGCTGTTGAAATAGCTTCAGCAGCTGATACCAACACAGCAATGCTGGTGTAGATACCATAACCAGTGGCCACAGCATTGGTTATCTCTGCTACCAACTGTTGGGCACTGTCCAGTATGCTTTCATCTGCATCTTCCACAGCAGATTGTACCACAGGGTCAGGACTGCTTTTTACCAGTTCAAGTGCAGCAATAAGATTGGCTTCAGCAATAGGGTCGCCAGGAGCATTTTCATATGCGATCAAGGCCTGTAATAGAGCTTGGCCTTCGGCAGTGCCTTCCAGCCTATCATTGGCGTCACTGAGTCTTGAGTAAGCATCAGTGTGTGCAAAGCCTGCTGCGGTGCCTAAAAAGTCATACACTGTGGCATCGCCAAACAGTCCACTACCTGATCCAAGATACGGTGCTAGGTTGGCCATGTCGCTGGGAAAGCTGGGATTGTCAATCAAGCCAATATCAGGCAGTTCTAGCGAATCCAGAACGTCTGCGATTGCTTCCCACGTTGCTGTGCTTTTGATGCCCAGGCTGGCAATTTGCTGTCCAAAATTTTCCAATGTGCCATATGGAATATTGTCCAAAGCGTCTTGACCTATCAAAAGATCGCCACGGCATAGATCTGCTGCACTCAATATACTGCCTCTAACAAAAGGCACACAACTGGTGCGTCGTATCACAGCTTCTAACTCTCTGCCCTTGATGGTACGCAGAGCTTCAAGCACAGCCACAGGGCTGGCAAGACGCAGATCTTCGTCATCGTCAATGAATATGGCCTGTGCAAACAATGCCTGGCGCAGACCCACATCATCGGCTATGCCTTGATCGCGCAAACTCAGAGCCAAACCATTGGGGGTACCAATCAAATCAGGTTCAGCTGGATTCCACAGAGTACCCAGTCTACGCATGGCATCTGTGACCACTGCCAGCCCCCTGCGTATTTGTGCCCCACTGATGTTGATTCCTGCGGCTCGCAGTCGAGCGCCTGCCACGGTATTGTCTGCGTTGGGTCCTAGTCTGGCTGTGACTCCTCCGCTGAGCAAGTCTGTAAATGTTTTACAAGCACTCAGCAGCTGGCTCACTGATCTCAATGCGCCAAAAACATTAGCAATACCAGACATGGTAAATGACGCTGCTGCATAGCTTCTAGCTCTAAATGCATTTTCTAAAAAACGCAAAGGCGAAGATATAATTTCATTGGCCCTGGCCACAGCACTGCCAACTATATCGTTGGGATTAATGCCTGCTCGCTGTGCTGCCTGGGTTATTACTCCCAAGCCTACCATGAGTGCAAACCCAGGTGTGTTTTGTCTGATGGCATTGACCAACACAACACTGGTACTGGCTGCATTGACAATACGAGTCAGCTTGCCGCACACCCGCTCTATGCTTTGCAAACTGTTGGCAATAGAGGTAAAATTGGTGTTGGGAATAAACACATTGGGGTCTGTCAACAGAGCCCAAAAGCCTTTTACTTTGGCGGGGGTTGTAGATGGCGGTTTTGGAGGCTCAGGATATGGAGCCTCGCTTACAAAAGTTCCGGCGTTTTCAAAAGTTTTTGTCATGCTCGTATTTATACGAGCATTTTACGTCCAAATTAAACGCCAGCTATCACGCTGCCTGCTGGAACAGTTTGGATACCTGTGGTAACTTGGATATAGTGGCTTTGGATTTCTTTCACTGTAGGCGCATGGTAAAGCACATGATTTTTGCTCAAGGTCACAGTTACATCTGGCTCGCTGGTAAACAGGCTGCTGATAAGCATGATGCCTTTTTGGCTGGGCACCACTGTGCAAGGACGTTCCACACGGAAACTGTCAGCGTTGTCTTGCTCTACTCTACCTACAATCTCGTCTCCATTGGTCAATTTGAAAGAAACCACATCACCTGCGGCGTAAGAGTTATTTGAAATTAGCATGTTATCCTTTGAGTGTTTGAAAAAATTCTGCGTTTTGTTTGGCTAGGCCCTGATAGCCACCCTCGACCAACAATGCACCGTCTTTGTAGATTTGTGGTACTGTTCTGTGTCCTTGAGCAACCACAAAGTCTCGTGCTTGCTGGTCTTCGTCAATTTTGATTTCTTGAAAGTCTATGCCTTTGAGTTGTAACAGATTTTTTGCTTGTACACAAAAAGGACAATTATTTTTTGAATATACAGTGATCATTTATAGGCTAAATCCTTTGAAAGTATCAACGGTGACATCTTGCTTGGTCCCGCCAATCACGTATGTAGTTATCTCTGTTTCCTGAGGGGCCACTTGAACTTCAGCACCAGCGATCCACTTGGCTGTCCAAGGCAAAGGATTGCTTCCTGTCTTGATGTGGCATTTGAGTCCCACATTGTTCATGCGCTTGCAGGTCAGCCAGTCGATATAGTCGCAGAGCAGTTGTTTGTTAAGGCCAATCATGCTGCCGTCTTTGAACAAATATTCAGCCCAGCGTTTTTCTTGTTCGGCTGCTTGCAGGAACATGTCTTCGCACTGTTGTAAAGTTTCTTCTTTGATCCGTGCAAAGTCAGGATCGTCCTGTGGCAGCAGCTTGATCAAGGTTTGTGTGCTGGCCAGATGCACATTTTCATCCCGACAGATCAGTTTGATAATCTTGGCGTTGCCTTCCATTTTCTTGAGCTCGGCAAATGCCCACGAGCATGCAAAGCTCACGTAAAATCTAATGCCTTCCAAGGCGTTGACAGAATTGATGGCCAACCACAGTTTTTTCTTTAGTTCATACTCATCCACAGTAATAGTTTCGCCGTTGACTGTGTGATTTCCTGCGCCGAGGTATTGATATGCGATACTGGAATCAATGAGATCATCATAGTATTTGCTAATGTCTTTGGCACAATCAACAATAGGTGCAATTTCAGTCAGCTCGTCAAAAATAACGCTCGGGTCGCTGTAGACATTGCGAATGATGTGAGTGTAGCTGCGGCTATGCACTGTTTCATTAAAGGTCCATGTGGCAATCCAAGTTTCCAATTCTGGAAGGCTGCAAAGAGGACCAAAGGCCACAGCAGGTGCGCGGCCTTGCACACTGTCTAACAAGATCTGGCGCTTGAGGTTACTGGTAAAGATGTGTTGTTCAAAGGAAGTTAATTCCTTGAAATCTTTGCTGTCGTGGCCCACATCAATTTCCTCAGGGCGCCAGAAGAATCCCAACTGCTTGTCTGTGAGTTTGTCAAACTGTCTATACTTCAAGGTGTCATAGCGTTGGATGCTCACACCACCGCTGGGGTCAAGAAATGCCAAACTGTTCACATGCGATTTTTTGTTCAAATTGAATACTGACATTGTGTCTTCCTGTTGGTTAAATGACGCAGCTTTCGCAGTCGTCCTGTGTGATATTTTCTAATGGTGCCTGTTCTTTTGTGATCAATTTGTCAACATCAATTTCGCCTTGACCGTCGTAGGTATTGAAATAATACAACTGCTTTCCACCATACTTGTAGAACTGAACCAAGTGGCGAAGCATGTCGCTCATGGGGATTTTTTCATCGTCGTAGAATTGCGGGTTGTAGCTGGTGTTGACACTAATGCCCTGATCTATGTACTTTTGCAACACAGCACAAATATTCATGTAACCTTCAGGACTGCGTTGGTTCCATAACAATTCGTATTTGTTTTTGAGTCTACGATATTCAGGTACAACTTGTTTTAGCACACCATCTTTGCTTTGCTTAACACTGACAAAACTGCGAGGAGGCTCAATGCCATTGGTGGCATTTGAAATCTGTGCTGATGTTTCTGCAGGCATGAGAGCCATGAGTGTGGCGTTTCTGATGCCCGAGGTCAATATTTGTTCGCGGAGGCTGCGCCATGGCATGCGTTCTTGATGCGGCACAAGTTCGTCCACATCTCGTTTGCGTGTGTCTATAGGCAGCAATCCATCGGCATATTTGAGATCATGCCATCTAGTACAAGGACCTTGTTCTGCCGCAAGATCTGCAGAAGCCTTGATTAGATAGTAACTCCAGGCTTCTGCATACTCGTCTACTAGGGGCAAAGCACGAGAGTCTGAATAACTGACATCATTCTTGGCCAACCAATAGGCAAAGTTAATTATACCAATGCCCAACGGGCGAAACTCTTGCGTGGCCAATTCAGCTGCTCTAACCGGATACTGTTGATAGCTGAGCAAAGCATCCAGGCCTCTCACTGCCAACCTACACATCTTTTCGAAGTCATGTGGGCTTTTTACATTGCCCCAATTGATCGCTGAAAGAGTACACAGTGCGATCCTACCATCCTCGTCATTGACATCGTTCAATGGTACAGTTGGTAAATCAATTTCACAGCAAAGGTTACTCATTTTGATAGGAGCGCGGTCCACCTTGAACGGACTGTGCGTGTTTGCATGATCCACATTTTGCAAATACACACGGCCCGTGTCCTTGCGTTCCTGCATGAATCTACTAAACAGATCAGAAGCTTTGATCTTTTTCTTTCTAAGTTTTGTGTTGCGTTCTGCGGTTTCGTACAACTCTTTGAATCGATCAGCATCGGTAAAGAATGCATCGTACATTTCAGGTACGTCTTTGGGTGAGAACAATGTAATATCACCGTTTTGTAACAGGCGTTCATACATTACCCGATTGAATTGTACACCATAATCCATATGGCGCACACGATTGTCTTCGGTGCCCTTGTTGTTTTTCAGCACCAACATGTCTTCTACTTCCAAGTGCCAGATGGGATAGTATAGGGTAGCAGCACCATTGCGAACACCGCCTTGGCTGCAAGATCTTGTGGCTGCTTGGAACAGTTTGAAGAATGGCACAACACCAGTGTGATAGGCATCGCCGTTGCGAATTGGACTGCCCAGTGCGCGAATACGACCTGCACCAATGCCAATACCGGCTTTCTGGCTCACATACTTGACCACGGCACTGGTTGTAGCGTTGATGCTGTCTAGGCTGTCATCACTTTCAATCAATACACAACTGCTGAACTGTTTTTGCGGGGTACGCACACCTGCCATGACAGGTGTAGGCAATGACAGGTCATGATTTGAAATAGCATCATAGTAATCACGCACCCACTTGAGTCTTGTGGCCTGTGGATATTTCTGAAACAGGGTGGCAGCAATCAACAGATAGGCCACTTGTGGTGTTTCAAATATTTCATTGGTCACACGGTTCTGTACCAGATATTTGCCGCGCCACTGCTCCATGGCAGCATAGGTAAAGTTTTCATCACGTTTGTGATCAAGATAAGTGTTGAGGGTGTTCCATTCTTCTGTTGAATAAGCGGCGAGAAGGCCTTCGTCGTAGAATCCACGCTCCACATTTTTTTGCACAAGATCCAGCAGGGGCCATGGCTCATAGTCTCCATAGACTTGTTTGCGCAAATGGTACACTATCAGCCTGCCGGCCACGTATTGATAGTTGGGTGTTTCTTCTGTGATTAGATCCGCTGCTGCTTTGATCAGCGTTTCTTGTATTTCTGATGTTTTGATCCCGTTGAAAAACTGAATGTGACTTTTAATTTCCACTTCACTTGCACTGACTCCGGTTATGCCTTCTGTGGCCCAGAACACTACTTTGTGCAATTTTTCCAGATCCAGCGACTCTCTATCGCCATTTCTTTTTGTAACTGTAATCTGACTCATTGATTCCTCTAGCTTCAATAGCGGTCCAGCTTCAACTCAGTGCTGGTATATTCGATAAAATTTTCTAGCTCTTTTGGTATTGATTTTTTATTTACGTGCTGCTCTGGTTCTAAATTAAGAACATATTTCCCGTCATCAATCCAAACTAAATTGTACCACTCACCCAGTTGCGCCGTCTTGTACATGCGCAGCGACACGCTGTGCTGCTTGTGCCCGCTTAGATGCAAAGTATACAGCATTCCTAAACATTTTGCAATATCACAGTAGTAATTCTCGGCAATCAATGTCCAGGGATCTGGCCAACTGTCTGGGTTGTCGTGATCAAGATAATAGGGGGTAAACGGCACTGTGTTCCAGAACACAGCAATAGAGTTCAGTGCTTGCTCAAACGTCTGGCCGCTGATCTCAGCACGAAATGCCTTCCAGCGGTCCATCCTGTCCGCTACGGTCAATTTCCACATGTGTTACTTATTATATGCGCAAACTGGTTATAGAATATGTTAAGTTGCCTGTGCCTGACGCGGTGCTGCTGTAGACCACTTTGGCCACTGTAC
>JACCDO011396371.1_pt1 | contig 11492 bp, 5 predicted proteins | sample 7446101 | NCBI WGS metagenome assembly JACCDO01 (sample SAMN15323440, study PRJNA562643) | freshwater metagenome | isolation source: river surface water | place: USA:Blue River Watershed | collected 2017-08-16
CACAACCCCGTGGAACTTGGCGATCCCGCTAAATCCCGCGTTCTTGTCGATGCACATCTACCTTCAGGGGTTGGCACTGGAGTTTGGCGGAACGCGGCTGGCCACCGTGACGAACGGCATCGACGCGCGCATCGGTGATCGCTGAACCTGCACCGCACCGCCCACACCACTCACCTCCCTCACCATGCACCACACCACTCCCACGCTCATCCTCGCCGCCAGCCTCGCACTGGCACCATGGGCCATCGCCCAAAGCAACCCGCCGGTCACCTTCCAATCGCTCTCAACGACTGGGACGCCATCCGCGATCCGGCAGCACGCAATGTGCCCCATTCCGGGCGGCGGCTTCTTGTTGTTTGGCGGTGCCTCGAGCGCTGGGCCCAACCAGACGACCTACACGCTCACTGGCAGCACGTGGACGGCGCAGTTTCCGCCGTTTAGCCCAGTGACGCGCACTGGGCACGCGCTCACGCTCGACCAGGCACGCCAAAACGTGGTGCTGTTTGGCGGCAAGAACCCCAACGGCACGCTGCTGCCCGAGACGTGGACGTGGGCAAATGGCGCTTGGTCGCTGGCATCAACTCCCAACGCACCCTCGCCGCGATCGGGACATCGCATGTGCTTTGACACGCAGTCCCAGACCTGCTTGCTGTTTGGTGGCGAGTCCGCGACCGGCGCCGCGCTCGGCGACTTCTGGTCATGGAACGGGACTACCTGGAGCCAACTCTCACCCAACAACCTGCCACCCGCCCGGAGTCGACACGGCATGGTGCTCGACGCACTGCGCAGTCGGGTTGTCCTCTTTGGCGGCCTGTCTGGCACGACGCGCCTACAAGACACATGGGATTGGGATGGCACGAATTGGACCAACGTGACGCCCCAAACGCCGACACAGTCCCCAAGCGCACGCGACGGACACTCCATGACCTACGATCCGCGCAGCGAGCGCATCGTGCTTCATGGCGGAGCCACGACCGCCGGCTGCCAGTCTGATGTTTGGTCGTGGAATGGGACCGCGTGGATTCTGCACACGCCAGGCGCCGGCACGATTGCGAGCGCTCGCACCGATGCGCAGCTCGTGCATGACCAAGCATCCAACACGCTGCGCCTGTTTGGCGGCGGTTGCGGATCCAGCAGCACATCGGACTTCTGGTCGCTCACGATGCCGACGTTCGCCAGCGCAGTTGCCTATGGTCAACCGTGCGTCGGCAGCGCGGGCCCGCTGGGCCTCCGCGTCCTCCCAGGCTCCTTGCCTGTGATCGGCCAGACGTTCCGCATGGAACTGACCAATGTGCCGGGGTTTGCCCCGTGCTTTGGCTTGCTTGGCTTCAGCAACACGACGATTGCAGGCGCGCCGCTTCCGCTTGCGCTGGAGTTCCTCAACATGCCTGGCTGCTTGGCCTACATGTCGAAGGACATGAACTTCCCATTGTCGCTGCAGACCAACGTGTCACTACCGACGCCATGGGACCTCGCATTGCCGCTCGATCCCGTCTTCTTGTCTCTGCACATCTACCTGCAGGGCTTGACGCTTGAGTTCGGCAGCGCGCGCTTTGCGACGGCGACGAACGGCATCGACGCACGCATCGGCGATCGCTGACGCACGCCGCCGGATGCGACCTCAGGCGTCGAAGTAACCCTGCGGATGGAGTCCGAGTAGACGGCGCTCGCGCTCGGACCGACAACGCGCAATCGACTCGGGCGACGCGTGGTTGACAACTGAAGTCGGCAACACGCGCTGCGCAATGTCGCGGCGCGCATAGTTGGTTTGCACGAAGAAGCGCCCTTGCGAGTCAGCCGTCGGAGGCCACCGACGATGCCACACGTCCGAGACGCGGAAATCCACGTCTCCCGCCTCGGCCACGTGTTGGACTGGCATGCGGCCTTCGTAGCTCAGATCCATGTCCCAGCGCTTGCCGTATGGCGGCACGAGCCCGGACGTATGACTTCCCGGAATGCACGCCGTCGGCCCATCCTCTACACGAACGTCTTGGAGATAGATATGGGTGCCGACGATGAAGATCGGATACGGGATCTCCTTGGGCCATGCCACCCCATGGGGACGCGGCACAAAGGGCCCGCCGTCGATATGCCACTGAAGCCCGTGGGGCGTTATGGCCTCTCCCGCAGGGTTGCGCCAACTCGTGCACGCGATGACGTGGCAGTCGCCGCCGAGCAGCGGCTCGATCACTTCGAGGATCTTTGGGTGGGCGATCGCCCGCTGGCACAGTGGACTGTGGTGAAACAGCTGGTAGCGATACATCTCCCCAACTTCGGGAGTGATCGCGGAGTCCCGCATCTCTGGGGCGGTGCGCGAATAGACTGCCTCTAACTCCCCCCTAAGCGCAGCCACCTCATCCTTCGAGAACACACCGCGCAGGAGGCAGTGCCCATCCTGCTCCAGAGCCTTCGCGGCCGGACAGAACCCGTCTTCCCGGATGTAATTCAGTGAGTCCTGTCGCTGCAGCATGGTGAGCTGTGAAATCTGCCGTTTTGACTGCTCCGCTTACCTTTCTTCACCGCGGATGTCTTACGGTGCACTGTGCAGACTTGGTCAGTGAAGTTCAAGAGACGATTACCGCATTCCTTCACAGAGCGCATTGCCGGGCGCGCAGCAATATCGCATCCTCCCATTCATGCCTCAGAAGGACCGAGCAGGACCTGTGTGACAGAAAATTCCTAGATTTCTACGACTTTGCGTCGCGCCAAATATTTACCCAGCGGCGCAATCCGCCCGAGTCATCGGAATCCTCCATCACATCGATCCCCAGCTCTTGCAGTCGACTTCATCATCGCTACCGTTGTCGCGCCTGCGCCACGCGCGCTGATGGGTCGAAGGAGCGGTTCTCCACAGGGAACTGCGAGCGAATCCCATAGCGCGGGTGCCGCGTAGTCGCCCTCTTCTCACTGCATTCCCTCATCCACGCAGCCATGAACCACTCTGCCTCCACGGCAGCGCAGGCGAGATACCTCGTTGCCTGCCTTGCCGCCATGCCCGCTGTGCTCTCTGCACAGACGTGGTCTCAGCTCTCGCCAACGGGTGCCACGCCCCAAGGCCGCATTTACCACACGCTCGCTTACGACTCGGTCCGTGACCGCGGTGTGCTGTTTGGCGGCCTCAATGGAACCACCGCCACGAATGACACGTGGGAGTGGTCGCCGATCAGCAACACCTGGACGCAGCTCGCTCCGGCCAACAGCCCTTCGGCGCGTCAGGTGATGGCGTTCGCATTCGATGCCAGCCGCGGACGCACTGTGGTCTGGGGCGGCTTCAATGGCTCGTTCCTGTCCGACACCTGGGAGTTTGACGGCACCAACTGGCAGCAGGTGGGTTCCTCGCCCTTCGCTGGCCGCTGCGCCGCGACGATGGCCTACGACAGCAAGCGCCAGAAGTGCATCCTGTTCGGCGGCCAAGCCCAGTCGTCGTTCACCAACGATGTCTGGCAGTGGGATGGCACGACGTGGACGCAACTCGCGCCATCCGTCAGCATCCCAGCCGGCCCTGCTCCGCGCTTCTACCAGAGCATGGTCTATGACGCGCGCCAAGACCGCGTGGTCGTGTTTGGCGGCGCAAACGGGAGCACCACGTTTAGCGACACCTGGGCGTGGAGCCCCTCCACGGCAGCGTGGACGCAGCTTTCGAGCACCGGACCGTCGGCGCGCTCGCAGGCGGCGATGATCTACGAGCCGCGCATCGACCGCGTCGTCCTCTACGGCGGCGAGACGCCGAGCGTGCAACCCATCTCGGACACCTGGATCCTCGCGGGCAACACCTGGACGCTCGCAACCGATGCGCCCCCTCCGGCTCGCCGCAGGCACGTGATCGCGTATCGGCCGGGCACTGGCAAGTCGCTCATGTTTGGCGGCCAGCAGACGGGCGGCGTGATCGCCGAGTCGTGGCAGCTCGACACGAGCTCCAACGCAGTCGTCGATTCGGTCCTCGCGACCGAGATCACGACGACGGGCGGCCCTTCGGGCGTGCGCGACCACGCGGTCGCAGCACTTCCGAGCGGTGGCGTCATGCTGTTCGGCGGCGCAACGCCGACGGGCCTCCAACCGGTGACCTACACGCTCTCCGGCACGACGTTCAGCCCCGAGTATCCCAAGTTCAGCCCGGTGTACCGCACGGAACACTCGCTGATGTATGACCCCGTCCGGCAGGAGAACCTGCTGTTTGGCGGCAAGAACCCAGTTGGAACGCCGCTCTCCGCGACGTGGATCTGGGCCGCCGGCAACTGGGAGCTCAAGACGGTCACAACCGCGCCGTCCGCACGCAGCGGCCACCGCATGTCGTTCGATCGCCAAGCTGGCGTCGGCTTGCTGTTTGGCGGCGAGAATGCGCAAGGCACCGCACTCAACGACTTCTGGTCGTGGAACGGCACGGCGTGGACGCAGCTGACGCCAACCAACTTGCCGACCGCGCGCGCGCGCCACGGCATGGCCTTCGACGCACTGCGCAATCGCACCATCGTCTACGGCGGCAAGAGCGGCACGACGCTGCGCTCTGACGTGTGGGAATGGGATGGCACGAACTGGGCAGAGGCCAGCTTGAGCGTGCGCCCCTCCGAGCGCCACGCGCCGATCATGTCCTACGACACCACGCGCGGACGCATGGTCCTGTTCGGTGGCCGCGACAACGCAGGCTTCTTCGCGGACACCTGGGAACTCGAGCGCAACGATGGCCCGATCAACCCAGGCCTGGCATGGAAGCAGACGGCTCCGGTCATTGCCCCGCCTGCGCGCAACAGCTCCTCCAGCGCGTTCGATCCGGTTCGCAACCGCGTCGTGCTCTTCGGCGGCTTTGATGGCACCGCGCAGTTTGGCGACACTTGGACCTACGACGTCACGACGCAAACGTGGCTTCAGCGCCAACCCGTTACTCGACCGAGCGCACGAAGCGCTCCTTCGATGTGCTTCCAGAATGCGCGCAACAAGGCACTGCTGTTCGGCGGCTTCGGCTCTGTCAGCGGCCAACAGCAGGACACCTGGGAATGGGATGGCGTCACGTGGGCGCAGCTCGCGCCGACGACGGTCCCGCCGGCTCGCATGTTCGCCCCGATCACCTACGACACTGCGCGTTCGCGCGCGGTGATGTTTGGCGGTCTCGCCGCGAGCAGCAACCTCGGCGATACCTGGGAGTTTGACGGCACGAACTGGATCAACCGCACGCCGGCCGGTGTCTCGCCGTCCGCACGCTACGGCGCGATGCTGTCCTACGACCCGATCCGCAACCAGACGGTGCTGTTTGGCGGCACGGATGCTTCGGGTGCCACCGCGGAAACGTGGGTTTGGAACGGCTCGACGTGGACCCAGCGCACGCCGACCAATTCGCCGCCGGCTCGCCTCCAGGGCGCGATGGCGTTTGATCCCGGCATCGGCAAGGTGATCCTGTTCGGCGGTGGGTCGACCAACTGGCTCACCAACTACTCCGACACGTGGCAGTGGGACGGCACCAACTGGTCGCTCGTGCCGCTGCGCCGCGCAGACGGACTGTGGAACCCCGGCGCGCGTGAAGGCCACTCGATGGCCTACGACCCGCACGGGGAGCGTGTCGTCGTTCATGGCGGCACCAGCGCAATCGGCACCGAGGGCGACCTCTGGTCTTGGAACGGCCGCGAGTGGTCCCTGCACGCATCGGCCTCCGGCGTCATGCCGAGCAGCCGCACGGGTGCGCAACTCGTCCAAGATGAAGCTGGCAATCGCCTGCTCCTTGTCGGTGGCGGCAATGGCAGCACGTTCTTCGGCGATGTCTGGCAGTTCTCGCTGCCGACCTACGGCCGCGTCCGCTCCTACGGCGCGCCGTGCGTTGGTCCGTCGGGTCCGCTGACGCTTGCCGTCGTCAATCAGTCCCGCCCGATCGTCGGGCAGAACTTTGCGATGGAGATGAGCAACGTGCCCACCTTCTCGCCGTGCCTTGGGTTCGTCGGCTTCTCGGACACTCTCATCAATGGCGTGCCGCTGCCGCTGAACCTCGACTTCATCAGCCTGTTCGGCTGCTTCGCCTACATGTCGGGCGACAAGAACTTCTCGATCGGCCTGCCAAACAACTCCACGCGAACCACCCCGTGGAACTTGCAGATCCCGCTCGATCCAGCGTTCTTGGCGTTTGACATCTACTGCCAAGGCCTCGCCTTGGAGTTTGGCGGCACGCGCCGGGCAACGATGACGAACGCGCTCGCGGTGCACATCGGCGATCGCTGAGCGCACAAGCTAGACGCAGGGGCGCAGCGACCGATCGCTGCGCCGCATCAAGGCGCGTTGGGCGGGGATATCGATCCTCGCCCAGCGCGCCTTGTGCGTTGTTGGGCCAACGGGTCAGCCATCGCCTCTCGTTTCTTGGACTTTTGCGTCACGGATCGAGGATAGTGATCATTCGAAATCGCATGCGCCCGAGCATCCGTAGCCAACTCCACATCGCCCTCTTCCTTCTGGGCCTATTCGGCACCGCGGCCTTCCTCGCGAAGCTCGACAGACTGCCCTTCTGGAGCTGGTCGAGATCGCGATACGCCGACGCCGCCAAGGAACTCAACGAGACAGACATCGTGTTCTTTGGCAGCAGCCGCGTGCACTACGGCATGGTTCCGGCCGCATTCGACGAGGAGATGGCTGCTCAAGGACACCCAATGCGGTCCTACAACCTGGGGATCAGCGGACAGCGCGCGCACGACTCGCTGCGCACGATCGAATGGGCGCTCGAGCAGCCGCGAGCTCGGTTGCGTTATGCGATCGTCGAGCTCCAGACCTGGGACCAGCGCCAGCGGGGAACGGACTGGATGACCGACCAGACCATCGAAAACCACATCCCGCAACACCTCCTAGCGCGCCTCTCTTCGATCGCACAGAGCAACCAGTCGACGGTGGACAAGGCGAAGAACCTACTGGAGACCTCATCTCACACTGCGGCAAACACACTGAGCCTGGGGCAAGGCCGCCGCATCCTGGAAGACTTGATTGCATCGGCGCAGGGCCACCCAATCCCCAACACATGGGCCGTGCCAGACCGCGGATTCCAAAGCTCGGCCACCACTGCCAGCGAGGACTCGAGGAAGCTCGCACAAGAACTCCGCGACAAGCCAGAACTCGCTGCGGCAAGGGTCGCGACCCGAATGGACCCAACGAACGCTCGCTATTACAACGGCGACTTCAAGTACGAAGAGTTCCAGCGCCAAGACTCGCTGTTGCGCGCTGCCGGGCTAATTCCGATCTACATCACGGTGCCGTATCTCTATCTCAAGTCTCCGAGTTTCGAGACCGTCGAGAATCTAGCCAAGACCTACGTCATCTTCGACTTTGACCATCCGACGAACTACCCCCAGCTGTTTGAGCCAGCACTCTACTTCGACCCCGGCCACTTCAACGAGGCCGGCGCAGCGCTCTTCACGCGACTGGTAGCAAGAACGATCGTTTCGAGCGCTCAGGAGGGTCGACTGCCAGCGCTCGAGGTGCGAAATGCGACGCAGGAGTCAGGCGCGAGTCCTGCGCAGAACCCGAAGTGACATGCTGGCCCGGCACTCCGCGCTATAGAAGAAGCCTCGGACTTCAAGCCAGAGGATGCCGCCTCACGTAATTGCAACCCGCCGACCACCTCAACTCGACGCGCTGACCGGCCTGCGATTCTTGGCGGCCGCAGTAGTCTTCATATTTCATTCGAAGATCTGGTTCGCGATGGATGACTTCCATCCAGGACCGATCGGAAGCGCGGCAGTTGGGCTCTTCTTCGTGCTGTCTGGGTTCATTCTCAGCCATGTCTATCGCGGCGCGGCGGATGCAACTTCGCTAGGGAGGTTCTACCTTGCGCGATTTGCGCGCATCTGGCCGATTCACATCGTGTGCTTGGCGATGGTGTGTGCGACGCCGCGACTCCAAGCACCACCGGACTGTGCGGAGCAGTGGGTGCACTTCGCGCATCACATCCTGCTGATCCAATCGTGGACCCTCGACACGACGTGGGCACAGGCATGGAACTGGCCCGCTTGGAGCCTCTCCGCAGAGGCGTTTTTCTACCTGCTCTTCCCTCTGCTCGCGCAATTCAGCAATCGAGCACTGGGCTTCACCATCGCGGCATTGTCCGTTGCACTGCTGTCCCTGCTTTGGGTCGCAGACCAATCCGTACTAGCAGATCCAACTTCGCTAGAGCGGTGGAAGGCTGCTTTCAGCATTCTCCCACTCACGCGTCTTCCCGAATTCGTGGCTGGAATGTGCACGCATGCGATTTGGCAGCGCGGGAGCACCAGCCAGGAACCGCGCCAGCTTCCGGCCACGGCCATCGAGTTGGGCGCAATTTGCCTCATTGGAGTGCTCCTGCTGACGTGGGGCTCTGGACAATGGGGAAGTGCATGGGCGGCCGGAGACGATCGCCCCATTTCCGTCGAAGCACTGTCGTATGGGCCAGGCTTCATACCGGGATTCTGCTTGCTCATAGCCGCATGCGCCACGGGTCGCGGTCTCGTCAGCCGTGCACTCGCAACCCCCGCGATGGTCTATCTCGGGGAAATCAGCTTTGCCTTTTACCTAGTGCACACCGTCACGCTTGCGGTTGCAGCGCAATCCGCCCGCGATTACCCAAGCGCTTGGACTCGACCGCTCCTTGCAGGGATCCTGATGTCGCTTGGGGCTGCATCGTTGCTCTTTGGCCTCGTAGAGACCCCCATGCGCAAGGCAATGCTGCTTCGAGTGGCAAGCCCTCGCGATCGCATGCGAGAACTGGCCAGGAGCATGAAAAAGGAGATTCGACGCAAGGGGTTCTCGATCGGGTCGGTAGTGCTTGTCGCAGGGATCGTGATCGCGGCCTTCTTTCCTCCAACTCTTCGCGAGCACTGCGAGTCGCTTGTCGCGTCGAGCGAACCAACCTTGAAGGGGCATGCACTCGCGGACGGTTGCACGCTGCTTGGCGCAGTGCCGAAGGCGTATCCAGATCGATTCGAATGCACCGCGGCGCTCGACGCAGCGCTGCCCGAAGGGTGTGACATCCGCTTTGTTGCCATCTCCAAGGAGGGCGCACCGGTGCACAGCATGGACTTCACTTCCAAGCAACTCACCGGGACGCGCGGCGAGAACATGAGCATTCTCCTCGCTACTAGCCCTCTCCCCCCACTCGCTGGAGCATCGATCCTGCAACTGCGCGTGTGCGCAATCACCGATCCGACGCACCAACCATACCCCGGGACCACCCCCGTCGAGATCTTCCGGCTACCGTGGTGACGACGGCGGCACGACGCGCAACCAATCCAGCTTTCCTGGGGCCTGTCCATCGACGACGACGAGTTGCGCAGGCGCACCAGCAGCCCCTGGGATCCAGTTGCCCATCACGGCCTCTCTCGGCAATGGAACCCTTGCGATGGGAGTGAGCGTGGCAGTGCTGATCATCAGCACGCCGAGCGACGGCACGCAGGAGAGATTGATGCAAGCGATATCCCGGACGCCATCGCCATCGATATCGCTCATTAGCGCCACTGCATTCTTGCGACTGCGATTGTACGCACCCAACTGCGGGAGCCGCATGCGGTTTTGGTGCGCAAGGTGGAGCTCGCCGCCTTGGACTTCATAGCGCTCAAATCCCTCAAAACCGTCCTGCCAGGGGCCAAAGCGATACAGCACTAGGTCTGCGGGCCCTTCACCAGACAGGCTCGGCACCAAAATGCCCATGCTCTGACCGGAAACCGTGACGGGAGCAGTCTCCCTGCCCTTGGTCCCGCCAAGCCACAGACTGTAGGCAATGGCTGACCCCGAGTCATTGTCTGCCACCGCCCACCGGGACTGCATCAAGATCGCATGCGGCTTTGCCTCAAGGCCGCCAGACCCAAAGACCGCCTTCCGGCTATAGGGTCGCGTGCCTACGGACCTCCACAACTCGTTTCCTCTCATCCCATCGAGGACGGCAACGGCGCCGGTCTTGGGCGTCTTCTCGTCCAGCCAGTAATTCTCAGCATCCACGAGCAGGTCGTCGTGCCCGTCCTGGTTCCAATCGCCACACGCTGAGACCAACGTCCATCCGTCATCACCCATGGGCGCCGCGGAAGCTGGTGGCTGCCAAGTCCACCGCAGCGTCAGTTCTGGCCCCTGCAATCGGGCGACAGCACCTGCAAACGGATGGCCTGAGCGACTGATGGAGTTGTCACCGACCACCACATCCTGCCATCCGTCAGCATCGGCATCGTCGACCATCACAACTTCCGCAAATGTGCCGCCATCATGCCTGTGGAGTCGATCCCCCATGATTTCCGCAGGGATTCGGCGCTCTTCGACGGCCGCTGGCCAACTCAGCACAGCAATCTCGCCCAAATTGGTCTGGGGATTGAATGTTGGCACCAATAGCTGCGCAGAGCCCCCAGGCCCTGTGCGAACCTGAGGGGATGCGGTCCGCGGTGGATACGCACCAAACACGGGCTCTGCACTCCAGCGCGGCAAACTCTCGAACTGCGATGCGCCCTCAGTATCCGGCACTCGCGCGATGTCACCGGGATCCGCCACGATCGCAAAGCACGGCGGCTCGTCGCGCCAGTGCCCGCCGCTATGAACGCCGGCAAACATCTGCGCTAGCGCGAGACTCGTGCTCGGCGCCGCTTCGGCAGAGAGGGTGGCGCGGACTTCGAGCCACTGGGCGGGCCGATCCGCACGAAGTGCGACGCGCTGCTGTAGCGATCCGTCCGCCAGCACAGGCCACACCTGGAACTCCTGCCCTTCGAATGCGACATCGACTTCCAACTGACCGCCGGGCCGCTTGACGCCGCGCGCCAACACGACGGCGCTCGTCATGGGCTCCGGGAAGCGCACGCGCAACTTCACGCGAACCCGCTGGTCCGCAACCGCTGGCGCGAGGCCACAAGGCACGGGGCGCGTGCCATGGCCAAACATCGTCTCGCGCGCCGCTCCGACCCACGTCTCCGCGTCGGTCGTCAGCTCGAGATCGGACATGCGAGGCGACAGCACCGTGCTCCACGTGCGGCGGTACTTGCCATCAATGTCGGACATCCAACCCGGCAGGAGCTGCACGTCGACAGCGCCATTCCCGACGCGAAACTGCTGTGTCTCCTCGCGTCCCTTGCCGTCGATCGCTCGCAGTGTGACATCGCTTGGCGGCACCATCGTCTCGAGATCTACCGGACCAAGCCCAAAGACCTCGACCTCGTTGATGAAGCGCCGGTCACGCGACACGCCGGGGGCCATTTGCGCCCAGCTATGCCCCGTCGAAAACAGCAGAGGCACTTCGCCAACCCTGGAGTAAGGCGGCAATTCCTGCAGGTAGTGAGTGACCAAAGCCACCCACTGCGTGCCCTCTTGCTCTGCGACCGTGAACGTTGCTTCGGCGCGCCCCACTCGTTCGCTTTGGAGTTGAACGCTGTGTTCGCCGTACGGCAGCCAGACTGGATCGAGCAGCCACGCGCGCTCATTTCCATCAATGACGACCGTCGCATCCTCTGCCTTGCAGTTGGAGACAAACTGCACGTATCGCCCGCGCGGCCAGAACTGCCACGCAGTGAGGCTGATGGCGA